>Ga0209414_1000124_pt1 | contig 33617 bp, 34 predicted proteins | sample LakVidmifraction_4_FD_181154 | JGI IMG/M metagenome (GOLD analysis project Ga0209414, IMG submission 181154) | Hypersaline microbial communities from Lake Vida, Antarctica - Brine Hole Two &gt;0.2 micron (SPAdes) (version 2) | ecosystem: Environmental > Aquatic > Non-marine Saline and Alkaline >...
CCAAGATGACCGGGGGGAAGAATCTCAGCTATGTAAAGTATCTGGGAAAGCTCATCGACCGAAGCGAATCACATTTTGAGGGAAAGCTGATGTCCAGCACCAGTTTCCTCACTGATAATGGACAGTTTATCACCACAGACAAGCCCAGTGACGCACTCTACTCGATGTTGTTGTCCATCAAAGGCGTGGAAGTGGTGCTCTTTTTCAAACAGCTCTCACCTGATGCCACTGAGGTAGGATTCCGTGCAAGCCACCAGAGTCATATCGACGTTGGTGCTTTGGCAGAGAGTTTTGGTGGAGGCGGACACAAGAAGGCCGCAGGGGCTACCGTACAGCAACCTATCGAGGAAGTGCGGAAAAACTTGCTGAAAGCTGTAGAAAACCTCATCTAAGACAGAGTTGGCATACACATTGCATGTTCCTTGTGGAGAACACCCACAAGGAGCAATGCATGTATATCGCGAGCATTTCGGACACACAGAGTGACAGGCTAACCAAAGCGGTCCTCCTTTTGCAAAAACAAAAAGATGACCAGGTCTTGCACAACAAGGTACATCTCATAACCCAACAGTTATTATACTCTCTCCCATCCCGACTCAGGCTCTTGCCTGAGGAGGATTGCTGTGAGTTTTTATTTTACTGTTATGAAACCATCGAACACTACCTCACCTCCTATAGGGAGGGGAACCTGCCCTATGTCGGGTACATCACCGAGGTGGTGCGCAAGAGAAGCAGGTATTTCATGGCCTACAAGCGCATCCAGAATACCAAGGAGCGCGCACTGCTTGAAAGCGAGCAAAAGCTTTGGGATGTGCCTAATGATGAAGACTGTGTAGCGGAGACAAAAACCTACACCACACTCTCTAATCTGGCCACCGTAGACTACGCTGTGATGCCCTCCCTGTTCGACCAGCTGCTCTATGCTCCCAAGTATCGGGGAATCGCCTATGTACAGCTCGATGAAAGGCAAAAACACCTGCAGAAGAAACTGCAGCAAGGGGTCAATCGCAAGCGATTTCTCATCATGCTTGCCATCTCCCCCCATCTGACCAATCTGTACCTCTTGGAGGAGATCGCATCGCTGCTTGAGGTCGATGCACTGCTGCTGAACAGCTTTCTCTCTACTGCAGAACTGCAGCTAGAGAAAAAACGAAAGTGCAAGCAACAGATGGAAGAGACCTCAAACCGTCATTTCAGACGTATCATGGAGATCCAGGCAGAGATGAACGGATGCGTCAATCCAGTAAAGCTGGAGGAGCTGAAAAGCCTTCTGAGCTGGACCGAAAGGGTACACAAGACGAAAATCGAGCAGATAAGGAGTATGGAGTACCATCTGAGCCACTCGCAGATAAGCTTGTTGCTGGGTGTCCCCAAAGGGACGGTGGCCTCCTCAGTGCATTATATCAAGGCCCTGATCCAGGAATGTATGGACTAAATTTCACTCAATGAGTATCTTTTTCCCTATGAACATACTATTGGCAACATCAAACACCCATAAGCGGGAAGAGTTTGCGAGGATCCTAAAAGACCACGCTATCTTCCTGCCTTCTGAACTTGGCCTGACTTTCGACTTTGAGGAGTCGGGTGAGACCTTTACAGAAAATGCCTTGGGAAAGGCCCTTTCACTCCTACCGAGCCTCCCAGAAGGCTATGCCATCCTCGCTGACGACTCAGGCCTCTGTGTAGAGGCTCTGGGAGGAAATCCTGGTGTCAGGACAGCTCGCTATGGTATGGAAGAGTTTGGGCACCAGCTTGAAGCCGGGCCGCGCAATGCCTTCCTGCTTAAGAACCTCGAGCACTGCAAGACCAAAGACGAGCGCAAGGCCACCTTTGTCTGCGCCTTAGCCCTGGTACTGGACCAGTATAGGGTATATACAATTTCAGAATCAGCAGAGGGCTTCATCACAGAGGAACCCGATGGTCATGCCGGCTTCGGCTATGACCCGGTGTTCTATGTCGATGCAGCATCCGCAACCATGGCAGCCCTCAGCGAAGGGGATAAGGATCTGTACAGCCACAGGGGACGGGCTACCCGTCTCCTGAATACCGTATTGGGAGAGATATGATGGATATTACAAAACGATCAGAAGTAGCCAGTAATGATACTTGGGACCTTACGCCCTTGTTCGTAGACGAGAAGGCCTGGGAAAAGGGCATGAAGGACCTGCAAGCAGAGATAGACAGGGCCCCTTCCTTCAAGGGTAAGCTGGGGGAAGGGAAAGAGAGCTTCCTCGACACCTTTGGATGGTATGAAAAGACCGGAATCCTTGCCGAACAGCTCTACAGCTGGGCTTTTCTCAACTATGCCGGGGATGCATCGGACAGCACCAATGTGAAGCGGTACTCCCAGGTTGGCCAAAACCTTGCCCAGCTTGGGGCAAATATGGCCTATTTTGATCCTGAACTGCTAGCCATCGACAATAAGACCATCACCAAGTACCTCAAAGACCCTGCCTTTGCCTCCTATAAGGTCTACCTGGAGAAATCGAGACGCTTCAAGGCCCATGTGCTCAGCGAGAAGGAAGAGCGCATCATGGCCCTGCAAAGCGAAGTGGGATCAACTGCACGCACCACCTTTGTCGACCTTACCAATGTTGACTTTGATTTTGGGACACTGGAAACTGAAGAGGGTACAAAGAGCCTTACCCAGAGCACCTTCAGCTCGTTTCTCATGAGTGAAAATCGTGAGTTGAGGAAGAAGGCCTACAAGCAGCTCTATGCAACCTATGACCAGCACAAACATACCATCGCACGCCTCTATGAAGGTCAGGTAAAGCAAGACAAGTTCAGCTGCACTGCCCGTGGGTATGAGAGTTGCCGTCAGAAGGCACTTTTTCCCGACAATGTGCCTATGAGTGTGTATGACAACCTCATCGAGGCTGTCCATGAGGCCCTTCCCTCCCTGCACCGCTACTATGCCTTGCGTTCTCGCCTGATGGGTCTGGATAAGCTCGCCCACTATGATGTCTATGTGCCTTTGGTGGCAGGGGTGCAGAAAAACACCCCCTATGAAGAGGCGGTGGAGACGATCGGTGAGGCTCTCGCCCCCCTTGGGGAGGAGTATGTATCCATCCTGAAGAAGGGACTTACATCCGAGAGATGGGTGGATCGCTATGAGAACAAGGGTAAGCGTAGTGGAGCCTTCTCAAGCGGCTGCTACACAGGGATGCCATACATTCTACTCAACTACAAGGAAGACGTCCTGAGGGACCTTTTTACACTAGCCCATGAGGGAGGGCACTCCATGCACAGTTACTACAGTGCCAGGAACAACCCCTACTTTCACTACGACTACACGATCTTTGAAGCTGAAGTGGCATCGACCTTCAACGAACAGCTGGTAGCCAAGCATCTGTTTGACACGGCAAAGGACACGAAGACCAAGGCCTTCATCCTGAGCAAGGGCTTGGATGACATTGTCGCCACCCTTTTCAGGCAGACGATGTTTGCCGAGTTCGAGGACATCACACACCGCCTCAGCGAAGAGGGCATCCCCCTGACCGTAGACCTGCTCAGAAGCGAGTACAGAAAGCTGCTTGAGCTCTATTTCGGCCCTTCAGTTGAGTTTGAGGAGGAGAGTGACCTTGAAGGCTTGAGGATCCCACACTTCTACTCATCCTTCTACGTCTACAAGTATGCCACAGGCATCAGTGCCGCTATCGCCTTGAGCCAGAAGGTCCTCAACGGTGGGGAGAAGGAAAAGAGTGATTATCTCGCATTCCTAAAAAGCGGAGGAAGCACCTACCCTATCGACTCCCTGAAAAAGGCAGGAGTGGACATGGAAAAGAGGGAACCGGTGGTGATGGCACTAGAGCATTTCTCCTCTTTGTTGGATGAGTTTGAAGCTTTATTGTAAAAATTGTAGTCTAAGCCCTCTTTTCAAAAAAGAGGGCTTGACGTATTAGCCCTCATTGTTGTAATGTAGCCAAGGTTAGTTCGAGAGAGCTACACATAAAACCTCAGTAATGCGGTAGTGGTGGAATGGTAGACACGCCAGCTTGAGGTGCTGGTGGGCGAAAGCCTGTGGAGGTTCAAGTCCTCTCTGCCGCATACACTAAACCCCTTTAAGATAAGAAATTATCTGAGAGGGGTTTTTTATGTCAAAATATTTGTGACTGAAAGACGTATAAGGTTTTCCTAAGAGGCTAGCTATTCATCTATTTACTTACTGAGAACCCAAGGTACATTCTTGCACTGATTTGAAAAAAATCTTGCACAAATCCATTATCAACAGTGGATGCTGTCTCCAATAATGAATATCTAGCAACATCAAATATAAAAGAACCTCCCACAACAACTTGTACATTTTCACTTACTGGATATGAAGTAGCCAAATCAACAAATATCCCCATATCTAACAAGATTGCTCTGTAATACGAATCAGCAAGCATTGTATTGGCAATACTAGGGCCTATGGTCAATATAGTATCATCACCCTGTATTTTGAATTTCAGAGAAGGTCCACCAAAGAGCGAATATTTAATCGATATCTTGTCATTGTCATAGCTTAACGGCAACTCAAAAGTCAACCCAAAGGAACCTCCTGTTTGACTAGCATTATCCGTTGATACCCTCGCATACATTCCTATGGAATCAATCTGTCTGAAATCATTATCATATGAATATTGGAAAAATAGCGCAGAAGTGGTGGCAAATTTATTCGGCGCTGCTGAAAGGGTAAAAGAAACTAGTCCCATCACAATGAAAACAGTGAGTATGATTTTTTTATACATAATACAAAACCCCCATAAAAACTTGTACTTAAAGCATAATAGTATTTTACAAATACTGTGGCCCAGTATACCTTAGTTTTTGACAATATCATTAAAGAAATCACAAAATCTATATTATTCTAGCAAAAATAGCGAGAAAGGACCAAATGCAGGTCTAAGTAACCCCCTCATACAAGCAAAAAGCTAATCGTATCCTGAATTTTGATGATTGATTTTTATCGTGTACTCAAGATGTGTGATGCAGGTTAAATCTGTATTGTATGCATTGGGTAAAGAAAATGTTTTAGGTTAAAATCTATCTGCCTATGTATTAAAGGCTCATCGGTAGAATTAGCCACCTTGGGTAAAGATACAAAAAACTACATTTTCAGCCTAAAATGATAAAGGCCTCCGCTAGGGAGACTTCTTCTCGTATGTATTGGTATTGATCAGGAGGAGCTGAGTGCGATGGTGATCAGACCAGTGTAGTAACCTGAGGGAGCCAATGCAACTGCTCCAGATTTACTCTCTTGGACAGTTATTAAATGTCCTGCAAGGATACCAAAATTACTATTTTCTGAAACAGGAACTTGTATTTCAGTCTGATTCAATATAAGGCCTACCGTATCATTATCATCGTTGGTAAGAGCTGTGGTAGCATTGAGATACCTACAAAACTAGCAACAGAAGAAGGCTCTGCCTACTAGACAGAGCCTTCTCTCGAATATTTTGCTCGTTACCGGGAGAGAATCTCTTCCAACCTTTCTGAGGTTATATAGCGTGCCTCATAGGTAATGTTGTACCGACTGAGTTGTCTTGAGAAAGAACGCATATGGTTCTCAGACCCTTTCAAGAGGTTTGTATAGACAACTATCGCGGCGGGGTCATCTGTCTCAAGGAGATAGTTTTCCAAATCATAGATATCAAGGTCCTCTATGATTGTCCCTACGATAAGGGCATCTTGAGGTGATTTTGAGCCTAGCTCGACCAATGAGGTGTACAGTGAAGCCAATTCGGCATTCTGAAACTCACCGGGCTTAGACCCTATTACTGGATCGACAAGCCCTTGGGCATCTATCAGGGTTGCAACGGCGTCCATGTGCTTCTGTTCGGCCCTGGCAATATTGGAAAACGTCCTGATACCCCACACGTCATACAAGGCCAGATAGACATCACGGGCAAGCTTTTCCTCTTCTCTCATGTACAGGATACCTGAAGAATCAGAAGAGGCTTCAGCCTCCTCAGATACTGTTATCGGAAGGTTCTGCACTTCGTTGACGGGTTGTGCCACCAGCAAACCTATGCCCAATATAGCCGTCATCACTAAAATCGTATAAAACTTTGTATTCTTCATGTTCATTGTTTCCACCTTTGAGCCAATCAGCTCTTGTTTCTTTGTTCTGGCTTAACAATAGCTCCCCCAGGTGGGAAGAGGCTGAACATACGATAAAGATTGGGTAAAGGCTCATGTATTTTTCATCACTTTCTATTTATATCCATACTGTGCCTGCTACAAAGAACAGCACACCCCTATGTATAGAGGTGTGCTGATATATTTCTAAGGAATAAGATTCTTATGAGAAGCGAGTCTTTTCAGTCACTTCTTTCTTTTTTGGCTTTGGCTTTTCCTTTTGCTTTTTTGGTTTCTTTACGCTCAAGGAGTGGGTGATGCGGTCAATGATGACGGCTAGGAATACAATGGAAATACCTGCTTCAAAGCCTCGTCCCACTTCGATTCTTCCAATTGCGAGAAGGACTTCCATCCCCAAGCCTTTGGCTCCGATCATCGAGCCTATGACTACCATTGCAAGGGCCATCATTGTGGTCTGGTTGATACCAACCATAATGGAGGGCTTTGCAAGAGGGAGCTGTACATCAAACAAGATCTGTCTCTTTGTGGCACCAAATGCCTTGGCTGCTTCCACAGCCTCTATATCTACCGTCCTGATCCCTACATTTGTGAGTCTGATAACAGGGGGAACTGCATAGATGATGGTTGCAAACATTGCTGGAACCTTTCCCATGCCAAAAAACATCAGGGCAGGGATCAGATAAACAAACGAAGGCATTGTCTGCATCGCATCCAAGATTGGTTTGAAGATCTTCTCTGCCCTATCGCTTCTTGCCATGAAAACACCCAAGGGCAGTCCGACAAGAAGGGCGAATAGTACTGAAGCTATAACCAGTGCAAGGGTTTGCATTGCCAAGTCCCAGTATCCAAATAAGCCAATCACCAACATAAGTGACATGAAGAAGATTCCTGTCTTTACGCTTCCGATCAACTTCCATCCGGCGAATCCTATAAGAAGGATGATGACGAACCAGGGAACAAAGAGGAACAGATCCTCAAACACGAGTACGACTCTCAGGATTATAAAACCAATAAAGTCAAAAAAACCAGCCCAGTTGAGCAACAGCCATTCCATTGCCGCATCGACACCTTGTGCCACCGGGATATTAAAAAGTTCTGGAAATTTACTCATTGGTACCTCCATTTGAGGAAATTGAATCAAAGATCGTATCACTCGATATTCTTCCTAGGAGCCTGTCATGCTCATCCACTACAGGAATCGGGTAAGGATTCTGTGGAGCAACACTGAAGAGGTCTTCTAAAAGCACATCGGGAAGAACCGATTCAACATGTTCAATGGAAGAGGAGGGAATTGTCTTATGTGTCTCTCCACTGTCCAATAGTCTCTGAAGTTCCTTTGATGTGATGACTCCAAGGAATTTTCTATTTTTATTTACCACATATCCCATGCGTTTCTTTTCTTTCCGCATCAGGGTAAGGGCTGTCTTGGGAGCTTCCCAAGCATAGGTAATGACTGGGATGTCACTCATGATGCTGCTGGCTGTCAGTACTTTTGCAGGCGATGCATCCTGTACAAACTCTTGCACATACTCATCGGCTGGGTTCGTGATGATATCCTCAGGAGTTCCCACCTGCACAACTTCTCCGTTGCGTAGGATTGCTATGCGGTCCCCTAACTTCAGGGCCTCATGCAGATCATGGGTAACAAAGATGATGGTCTTTTGTAGCTTTGATTGAATTTCGACCAATTCATCCTGCATCTGACGCCTGATGAGAGGATCGAGTCCGCTGAAGGGTTCATCCATGAGCAGGATCTCAGGATCATTAGCCATTGCCCGGGCAAGTCCTACCCGCTGTTGCATCCCTCCGGACAGACTTGTGGGATAGTATTCTTCCCATCCCTTAAGTCCCACTGTTTCCAGTACTTCGAGAGCTTTCTTGTTGCGTTCTTCTTTACTCACTCCCTTAATCTTCAGACCATATGCAGCATTTTCAAGGACTGTCATATGGGGAAGAAGACCATAGGATTGAAATACCATCCCGAAGGTTTTCCTTCTGAATTGTATCATTTCATCAGAGCTCATTTTGGTAATGTCTTCACCATTGATCTCAATTGATCCTTTTGTTGCTTTGACGAGACGTATTAGAGCTCTGATAAGAGTGGATTTCCCACTCCCGGAGAGTCCCATTAAAATATAGAACTCTCCTTTCTTAATCTCTAAGTTAATATTACGCATCCCAACAATACAACCAGTTTCATTTTGAATTTCTTCTTTACTCTTATCACGAAGGTTTTTTTGAAAGATTCGTTTCGTATCTTTTCCATACACCTTCCATAAGTCCTTGATGACTATCTGTGTATCATTTTCGTTTGCCATATATATCCTCTTATAGCGCTTTCAGGGCACTCTTTACTTTAGTTTCTACATCAGAAGAAACCCATTTGGTCCAAGTAGCTTCTCTGTTCTTAAGGAACCAGATAGCAGTTTCCTGAGTTGACCAATCGTTTTCATCCATTTTTGCCAAGAATTCATTATTGTCAGCAACAGTGGTCGAATAGGCCTTCAAGATCTCCACTACTTCAGGAGCTTCATCGATCATGGTTTTGTACACCAAGATATTTACAAGTGACGGGTCATACTCAGTTCCTTTGAGACGTACCATATCAAGGCGTCCAAGAACTGCCGTTGGTGCCCAGTAGTAACCAATCCATGGGTCCCTCCTTGTAAAGGAGCTTACCATAGTAGCTGCAATTGCTGTACCACTTCCTGCAATGGTGAGGTTGTAGGTATCTCCAAGATTGTTGTCATCAAAAATCTTTTGAGATACTTTCATCTGTGACCAGCCAGCTACTCCACCATAAATCTGTCCTTTTGCACGATCTTCTGGATCGGGAAACAGATTAGCGTATTTAGGTAGGTCTGATACACTCTTCAAATCTGGTGCCTGGGCATCAGGTCCTTCTACAAGATATCGTGGTACCCACCAACCCTGTGGTGCATCGGGCATATTAGAGCCAAGGTCAATAATGTTCCCTGATGCGATTCCCTTACGATATACTTCTGGGAAATTAGAATGCCATGATTCCATATCCACATCGATATCACCCTGCATTAGCCCATTGAGAATGGGAAGGGTGTCTCCTGGGGTAAAATCTGCTTTATATCCCGTTAGACCGTTTTCTATAATGAAGGCCATAATTCTATTATGCACTTGGACTGAGGCCCACGAAACATCACCGAAAACAATTGTCTTAGTATTGCTTTCAGTTTCTCCGCCAGCAAAGAGGCCTCCAGTTACAATAAGCAATAGAGCTAAGGTTATTATACTTAGTTTTTTCATACGTTTTTTCTCCTCGTTTGTATGGTTTATTTCATTAAACTAAGGAATATTTCATATTATTGCAAGCTAAAACCCCTCTTATATTGAAATATATTATTCGATAATCTTTTAAAGATTTATATTGTATTACTTTATCTAATTTAAAAAAGTTATGATTATTTTGCACTTTGTATCAAATTTTTCTATTTTTTCAAATAATATTCATATTTTTGCTTTATTACCGTTGAATAATTTTGATTTAGATAGGTATGAAATTGCATGTATCAGGTTTATAAGCATCCTCATCTATCTTAAATGGATTCTTAAATAATTATATATAAATAACTTACCTATTCTCAGTACAGGTATTATATCTTTCCTGTATAGGTTTAAGAGTATAGGTAGTTTGGACACTAATTACTGAGATAATTATACCTATGAACTATCGTAATTTCATAATTATCATCAGTTTAAAGCTTATTCGCTCTTGTTTCTTCATAAAAAACAAGGTATAAGTATACCAATGAGGAGTGATTTTGTGTCATTGGTATATGTAAAGAATAAGAAAAATCAGACCACCTATGTGTATGAGTCCACGGCCTACTGGGACAAGGAAAAGCAACAGTCACGTAATACGAGAGTGTGCATAGGAAAGCTAGAGAACAATGTATTTGTTCCCAACAAGCAGTATAAGATGCAGCAGGAGTTGGAACAACTCAAGGGGACAAAGCCAAAGATGGTTTCCAGCTCTGATTTCATACGGAAGTTCTATGGGGCCACCTATCTGCTAGATAAGATAGGAAAGCGTTACGGCATCATTGATGATCTTACACGATGCTTCCCTGATTCCTACAAGCAGATACTAGGTCTAGCATATTTTCTTGTCTTGGAAGATAACAACCCCATGAGCCGATTTCCGAAATGGGCTGCCACCCATGTGCATCCCGATGAAAAAACGAAGCAAAGTAGTGATTTGCTCCAAACTATCACAGAAAAAGCTATACAACAGTTTTTTATGTTGCAGATAGCAAGACGAGATGAGCAGGAATATCTGTCTTTTGATATATCATCAGTTTCTTCGTATGAAGAAATTCTTAACCAGCTCAAGTCTACGATGAACAATGAGCAAGAGGTGATGACGCAGATCAACATCATCATCCTTTGTGGGCAAAAATCCAATATGCCTGTATGTTATAGGAAGTTGTCAAACACCATAGCTGATATATCCCCCCTGAAGAAGATGCTCAAGGACCTCTCAGGTTTAATTACAGGAAAAGTAAAGTTCATCTTGGATCGTGATTTTTACAGTACTGAGAACGTTAATGCCTTATATACCAATCATTACAAGTTTCTCATGGGTACAAGGATTTCACTACCGTTCATACAGCAACATCTTGATCCTGCAAGGGCGACTCTGAAAAAACAAGCGAGGAAACGATCAAGCTACGGGTTTGGAAAATCTTCAGTGATGAGTGAATGGCCCCATGAAAGGGTCAAGAAACGAAACGGGGAAGTCATCCGCACAGACAAGCGCATGTATGTGCACCTCTACTATAATGAGCAGAAAGCCATTGAGGACAAGACCTCTTTCGACAAACGACTCGATCTGTTGGAAGAGGAACTGTACGCCAACAAAAGGCTTCCTTCCCATGAAGAGCAGTACGAAAAGTACTTTACCATACGACAGACTCCGGGAAGGAGGACCACCCTCACGCTCAAGCAGGAGGCCCTCGATCTCAAGCAGAAAGACTTCGGATACTTCTGCCTAATCTCAAATGACATAAAGGACCCCATCGAAGCTTTGGATATCTATCGTTCCAGAGCCCTTATCGAAAAGTCTTTTGACAATCTCAAGGAACGGCTGAACTTGAGAAGCGCTTCAGAGGCCTCCGAAAGGAATCTGGAGGGCAAGCTGTTCTTACAATTCGTCGCCCATATGTTTGTCGCTGCAATTGACAAGACTATGAAGGAAAATGATCTCTATAGAACCTATTCGATGACTAATCTGCTGGACACCCTGGATGTAATAGAGCAATTCCAGACACCGGGGAAGTCTCCCCACATGGGAAAGATACCAGAGGAGCAGAGAGCACTCTATGCCCAGTTTGGATTTTCTATTCCTACCTAGGAATTATGTAGTTTATACCAAGTAAACCCCCTTTCCGATAAGAGATTATTGGAGAGGGGGTTTTCAGTTCACATAATACTGTAACAAATAGAGCAATGACGAGAATCCAAGCAATAAGAAGCATGTGAATTTCAAGAAATAGCCTAAAGGCTGAGAGACAAGGACAACTGCTCCTTGTCTCTCAATTGTCATACAGAAGGAATAGTGTTTCCTTCTATCTGTCAGACCTGTAATGTTGCAAGCTTCTGATACATCTACCCACATGATCAGGTCCCACGACAAGGTTCATACATTACCATATCATGTCAGTACCCAAGGAAAGATTCGCTGACTATCCTCTTCCTCTGTATCCCCAAACCCTTCAGTGACTTCTTGATTGACCGGACAACATCAGGAGCTCCAGATACATAGTAGAAGGCAGATTGCCCATAGGTTGTTACAACTGAAGTAACAGCCTCCTTGAACTCCTCACGGCTTGAAACAAAGGCAAGTTGCATCTGTGGATTATGCTTTTCCAGTTCCTTGAGTTCATCAGAAAAAAGGTGAAAATCAGAAGAACTGTGAACAAGATGAATCGGTCGAGCAGTATCATCCTTGAGTGAATAAAGGATGGAACGCACAGGTGTAATTCCGACTCCTGTGGCAAGGAGGACTATCGGACTGGTATTGTCTCTGAGCACAAACCAGCCTAAAGGGCCACGGATCCTCACAATATCCCCTTTTTGCATATTCGTGAGTGTTTGTTTGAATCCGCTTATAGAGTTGCCAGTGCGTGTTCCGACAAGTATCACATTTTCACTGGGTACGCTTGCCACGGTAAAGGCTCGAAAGGGTTTTCCCTTGACTTTCGATCCTGGCAGGGTAAATGCACCATGTTGACCAGGTTCCCACTTCATGGGGTAAGGCGTCTCCAGCTTTATCTCAAAATAATCACCGGATACATTTTCAGCACTGATAAACCGCAAATCATGGGTTTTACAAATCCCTTTCAAATATCTCAATTTCATAGAATGCCTCCGCTATGTGTAATAGTACGGTGGCCTATGGGAGAAAACAATCCCATGAACAGCACATTTGCGCTATAAAAGGGATAAAGAAAATGATGTGATGCTTATAAATAGTTGCTGTACCAAGCATGTAGGAGAAACTGATCATCCGTATCTGACTATCATATACAAGGTAAACATCTCCTCCACAAAGATACAATATAAAAATCTTCATCTTCTAATCGCCCCTTTATACTCTTCGTTGTTTTATCACTATAGCTATACCTGCACAACCATCTTTATCGCCACATAGCAGAGGAACAGGCCAAGGATCGTATTGATGATCTTCCTGGACCTCTCATTCTGCATGGTCGCTCCGATAAGGGAGCCGAACGTTGCCCAGGTGGAGACAGCAGTGAAGCTCATCATGGTAAAGCCAACCGCTGAAAAGATAAGATTGAACCAGGTGTGGGGCATCGGGAGCAAAAAGGTCGTATATACTGTGAGACCTAGGATGATGACCTTGGGATTCACTATCTGCAGCATGAAGCCTCGTCCGAATCCCAAAGGCTTGAGCTGCCCCATGGTAAAGGAGTAGCCTCTCCTGAACGAATGGTAAGCAAGATAAAAAATATAGAGGGAACCAATATACGAAAGGATTCTGACCAATCTGGGCAGATATATCTGGATGAAGGTTGAAAGCAGCGAGCAGGAGAGCATTATCAGGAAGAACCCCAAAGCGATCCCCAGCATATACCCCAAGGATCGTCTGTATCCAAAAGAAAGTCCCATCGAAGCGCTGCTTATTGTATTGGGCCCCGGGGAAAAGGTTGTTGAAAAGGCGAATATGAACAGTGAAACAATATCAACCTGCATGTCAAAATACCCCCATCTTTTGATGAGTAGTGTACCGGCAGTATTGCCCAGATACAAGCAAAACGCTAGAAGGCGCTAACCAAGAAATGCCTCATATCGTTAATTGTCACAGAGCAATCCAAAAATATTGCTATCTTCTCCCCTACTGGTACGCTAAAATATAGCTAATCACACAGATTTAACAGGAAAAAAATCCAGTGGTTCGTCATAGACTACGATTAAAAAAGTCTGGATCTCTCATACCCTCACGGTTTTCGGTGTTTCCTTCATTCTGCTGGTACCTGCACAGACCCTCTACAAAGGGAAGAAGCTGGGTAAAAATACTATACCTTATAAGACACACAAAAGGCCTTGCAATGCAGTGCATCACAAGGCCTTTATAGGTATGGTTGTACTCTTCTACTGAGAATCGTACTTCTTTGGACCTGCCGCGAGGGCTTTCTCAGCAAGGGTGAAGAAATCACTGACATGCATGGAAACCCCTGCAATATCATCGGTGTTGCCTTCAGCATTAGAGAACTTGACCTTCTTGGGATCCTGGGTTTCGATGAGATAGGCTTCAGTGCTCTGAGCCTGCTCATGCCATTCCTTACCAATCTTACTGGCCACGAGCATGCCGTACTTGCCTTCAGAGGCAAAGACCTGCTTGTCATCCTTTGCTTCATTCAAGCCACTGTAGTAGACCTGCACGATGTTGTTATTTCTGACATAGAGGGATACAAAGCCTTTCCAACCATTTGTACCAAAAGCTTCCTCGCTAGCATAGTAGGTTCCATCGGCATAAGGGCCAATCTTCTGGACACCAGAGGCCAGAGCCTCCTCTACCAAAGCATACATGCTGCTGATGTGGATGGAGACACCCGCGATATCATCGGTGTGACCCTCTGCATCCTTGTACTTGATAGCATTCAAGTCTTGTTTCTCCAAAAGGAAGTTTTCAGCACGAGCTGCCTGTACTGACCATTCGTCTTGGGCTCCGCCAAACTTCACCATGTTGTAGTTACCAGCCTTGTCAAATGCCTTCTTGTCATCACCAGCGCGGTTCACCCCACTCCAGTTGATGGCTGCAATCCTTCCGTTCAGTACGGTAAGGGAGACATATTCTTTCCAACCGGTAGAAGCAAACTGGTCATCGATGGCGAAATATGCGCCATCAGTGTAAGAGCCACGACCTACAGGTCCGGCTGCCAAAGCCTTTTCAGAAAGGGAGAAAAAGGCATTCACATGGACTGAGACACCAGCGATATCATCAGTATGGCCTTCGGCATCCTTATAGGATATGGCAGTCGGGTCCTGGGAAGCAATCAGATGCTTTTCAGCCTTTTCTGCTTGCACTGACCACTCGGCCTGAGCCTTGCCAAACTTCACCATGTTGTACTTGCCGGCCTTGTCGTAGGCTTTCTTATCTGCACCAGCTGAAATGCTTACGGCATTCCAATCTGCTTTGGTAATGTTCCCACCAGACACAGTAAGGGTAACTGTTTCTTTCCATCCGGAAGAGGCGAACTCTTCATCCATTGCAAAGTAAATGCCATCCTCAAGACTTGGGGTTGCAGGCTCAACCGTTGCTTTGGGTGCTGGGGTTGCCACAGCAGCTACTGCCTTGGGTTCATCTTTTGCGCAACCTACTGCAACTAATGCAATAAGCAAGATTATGGCTAAAAAAGCCAATTTAATAGTTCGTTTCATATAATACATCTCCTTGACAGCAAGTGTTTCACTAGTCATTTACATACAATAATATACGCATTTAATGATGCATATCAATATATCAATAGAAAAATATCAATAAAAATCGTTCATTTTGAGAAACTTTATTATTTCATTACCCAATATGCTATTAAAAGTACTTATATGCATTTGGTTTTCATCCCTTCAGAAGCATCAAATATACACATTATCTTTTTTGTTCCAAGGAATATCCACAATGAGTAGATATTACCAAAGGAGGAGGGTTACAAAACTCTAAAAATATGAGAAAATGTATTAGATAAATAAAACAACAATTGCCCTATTCCATAGTTATATGATAGTGTATAGGTCGGTTGCATGCGAGTGTGCCCTCTATCACCCTGTAGTAGGGATATAGAGAGGAATACCTCTTGCTGACGAGACTGAAAGGGATAGAAAGATGGAAAAAAAACGTATCGTAATCCTTGGCGGAGGATATGCAGGGGTACATGCTGCTAAAAATCTGCACAAGGCATTCAAGAAAATGCAAGATCAGGTAGAGATCACTTTGGTCGACCGCAACAGACACCACATACTCATGACAGAATTGCATGAGGTCGCAGGAAACAGAGTCAAACAAAACTCAGTGAAAATCTCCTTTGACCGAATATTCTCTGGCAAGATGGTCCGAGTTGTCCAGGATGAGATACGAGACATCGACTTCACCAAGCAGGTGCTCACCGGTGATAGGGGCTCTTACCCCTACGACCAGCTGATCATAGGAACCGGTGCTGAGCCTGCAGACTTCAAGATCGCTGGTGTTAAGGAACATGGCTTCTACCTCTGGAGCCTCGAAGATGCCCTAGCCATACGCTACCATATTGAGACGATGGTCAAGGAAGCCGCCAGGGAAGCTGATGCTGAGAAGCGCAAACAGCTGTTGACCTTTGTGGTCGCCGGAGCCGGCTTCACCGGTGTGGAGCTCGTTGGCGAACTTGCAGAGTGGCTTCCCCTCCTCTGCGAAAAGAACAAGCTAGACAGCAGCGATGTACGCATCATCAACTGTGAAGCCCTTGGACAGATACTCAGCATGCTGCCCGAAGGCCCCCGTCAGAAGGCACAACGCTATATGCGCAAGCAGGGCATTGAGATCATGATCAACTCCCTCATCACAGAAGTCAATGAAGACAGCTTCACGATCAAGGGAGGGCAGGTCATCAAGACCAAGACCCTCATCTGGACCTGTGGTGTGCGCGGAACTGAATTTGGTGAAAACCTCTCCATCACCGATGGCAAGATGGGACGCAAGCTCGTCAATGAGTATATGCAGTCCCCTGACCATGAGAATGTCTATGTCGTAGGCGATGGCATGTACTTCCAGGAAAACAACCGCCCGGTCCCCCAGATCGTAGAGGCAGCGGAGCAGAGTGCAAAAACCGCTACTGATGGAGTTATCTACACGATCAAGAGCGCGCTGGGAAAAAAGGCACAACCACCCAAGCCCTTCAAGTCGAACTTCCATGGCTACATGGTATCCATCGGCGGCAAGTACGCCGTCTCCCATACGGGAGGCATCTCCCTCTCAGGTTTCTTCGCCTTGGCTATGAAACACATGGTCAACATGTACTACCAAGCTGGGGTGTGCGGCGTCAATGGAGCCTGGACCTACTTCAAGCATGAAATCCTGGAGATCAAGCACAAGAGGTCGCTCATCGGAGGCTTTGCTTCCTATAAGGTCCCTTCCTACTGGACAACGTTCCTCAGGATGTTCCTAGGGGTGATGTGGCTCATTGAAGGCTTTGGCAAGATTGCCGAAGGCTGGCTTTCTGACACCACCGGCTCTAAGGTCTACTGGGGGGCTGCCGACGCTGTCGGTGCGGCCTCTGAAGCTTGGGGCGAAACAGCGGTAGAGACAACCACTGCAGTAGCAGAGGTTGCACAGCAGTTTGCTCCTCCTGTCCTCGACCAGCCGCTGGCACTCTACACCTGGATAAACGAAGTGTTCGTCTCCCAGGCACCCTACCTGTTCCAGATCATGATCGTAGTTGCAGAAGTGGGTATCGGGCTGTGCTTCTTGGGCGGTCTGTTCACCTTCCCGGCAGCTGTAGTCTCCCTGGGCCTTTCAATCATGTTCCTCATAGGAGCTCTGGCTGGTAAGGAAATCTTCTGGTATATGGCAGTCTCCATCATGATGCTTGGCGGAGCAGGACGTGCCTTCGGACTCGACTACTGGGTCATGCCCTACTTGAAGAAACTCTGGAACAAGACCCCGCTTGCCAAGAAAACCTACCTGTTCATGGGTGAACCCGAGTTCACCAAAAAACAGATGAAGCGCAAGCTAGAGAAGAACCGGGCCAGATAGGATGCAAGATTTTTACGAACCTCTGCTGAGGCAGGAACTCCTAAGCGTGCAGGCAACCATTGAAAAGACAGTGGAGAGTGCCCACGCTTTTATCCGCACACTACTGCGTTCCCATGTGGGTTCGGGTGGCAAGATGTTGCGCCCGGCTCTTGTGCTCATCTGCTCACGCCTTGGAGAGGCTTCCGATCGGGACCAGGCAATTCTTGTCGCCAGTGTCCTGGAGATGATCCACCTCGCCTCTCTGGCCCATGACGACATCATCGACTCTGCTAAGACGCGGCGCGGCGTACCCACCCTCTTTGCCCAGGTGGGGGCAAAGCAGGCAGTGCTTGCAGGTGACTTTCTGCTGGCCCGTGCCCTCGCCCTTGTCTCAACCCAGGAGAGTAGTGAGAAAATAAACGCCCTTGTTGTGTCCAATGCCCTCTCCCGGCTCTGTGAAAGCGAGCTGGAACAAGATGCAGGACAAGGTAACTATTTCATCTCCAAGACAACCTATTATAGGAGGATCGGGGGCAAGACAGCCTCACTGTTTGCACTCTCCTGCTATGCTGGAGCCTCAGTAGGCAAGATTCCAGACCTTGAGCGGATGGTTTGCCATCGCATTGGCTACGCCATGGGGATGGCTTTCCAGATCCAGGACGATATTCTCGATTATGTAGGCAAAAAAGAGAAGCTTGGCAAACACACAGGCAAAGACCTCAAGGAGGGCATCCCTACCCTTCCCCTGTTGCTCGCCCTCGAAACTGAACTCCCCATGCCTGAACAGGACAGAAAACTGACAGCCATTTTGCGAACAAAAAGCAAGCCACTTTCCAAGGCTTCCGTCTCCAAGGCAGTGGCATTGGTGGAAAGCTTAGGTGGTGTACAAAAAGCTGATTCTATTGCACAATCCTATAAAGAACGGGCTCTGAGGGATATTCAAACTCTCAAGAACCAAACAATAGCGACGCAGCTGACTCAGCTTTTTGAAAAGCTGGCTACACGCTCAGGATAGGAATTATTATTTATGCAAGATACAGATACATCTGAAGCACTGACCACTGAAGAGCAGGCGTTTCATGACGGCTATGACACTACCATCACATTTTTAGAGAACCGCATCAAGTTTGCCAACTTGAAGGTTATTGATCTGGAAGGCGAACTCTACCATCTGACTGTTTATGAAGGTCAGGACTGGGTGGGAAGAGGTGAACTGAAAAACTCAGAGATCCAAGGCCAGATCTACGCCTATATGGCGGTCATCGACACCATGAAGAATACAAAAAACAAGCCTAAGAAAGTATAATGCTCTCTTAGGCCAGATACGGTCAATCAGCTAACAGCTTGTTTCCTTCCAGGCTTCTCAAGGCCGATATCTCTTCAGTCACTTCCATGACACCAAGATATTCACCACCTTCTGAACGAACGGCATAGTAGCGAATCAGAACAAACTGGTTGCCTCTCTGCAGCCAGAAGGACTCTTCATCCTTAGTCCCTGCCTTGAACTCCTCTACCAGCTTCTCTACTACATGCAAACTCTTCGGTGGGTGGCAATGAGCCACATCCCGTCCGATGATACTGCGTGTCCTGGGGAATACCCGCTCCTTCCCTTCTGAGAAATAGCGTACCTTATCATCCTTACCTACAAACGTAAGGTCTGCAGGCATGGCATTGAGCATGCAGGTCAGCTCCTCAAGGGTGAATGATCCACTAGGAAGCTTTACCTTGTCACCAGACTGCTCAAAGGAGTCTTCCTTACCGCTCATGCTGAAGTTCCAGCGATACCACGCGAGTGCATCAGAAGGGGAAGCCCCCTCAATACCACCATTGAAGCAATAACCAATATCAGCACTGTCACGCGCAACTGTCAACCAATCATCAGAATCCAGGTTTTCAAGCAACATCGTCATGAGGATGTTGTCCTCTTTGGTGATCATGCTCTTCACCTGTTCCAACAGCTTCTCCACACTAGGCAAAACAGCCTTGCCCTTTGCAGGAAGGTCAGCTAAGGCCTCTTTCCACAAGGCTCGAATCTCATCATCCACACCCCACATAACCTTAGGGGGTGCAGTTATGCCTGCCTTCTCAAGGTAGGGGAACAAGAGGTTCTCTTTTCTCTGGTAGTGCACATGCAACTTGGACAGGCTTTTTACCGCCTGATGGAGTGCAGTTTTATTCGTATCTGAACTGTCCTTGGTGAACGCTGCCAAAGCAGGTTCGAATTCCTTTGCAAGGAAAGCCTTCAAGCCTGTGTTCTCACCCTTGAAGACAAAGGCAGGGTGACCATGAATGGCATCTGCCTGCTTGCTTTTGCTCACAGCCTGAAGGTTGTCCTCAAAGACAAAGGCATGCACATCGCAGAGTTTCTGAACCTGTTCAAGCTTCATGCCCTCTTCCATGAGTTTCTTCTCAGCCGCTGCCAGATCCTCAGCGCTCACTTGACCGAACTCCCGAAGGAACTCCTCTTTAACTGATTCCGGGGTTGCTCCGCTATGAAGCTTCCCTAGGATTTCTTTCAACTGTATTGTTTTTTCTTGGTCCATTATATTCTCCTCTTGGTAATGCATAAATAATAAACCCACACGGCTACTCTAGCAAGAGTGGCTATGCGGGTATGCCTTGAACCAAGCACTCACCTATATAAGGGCGATCAATAGGGACTGGTTATGTACTGCTCCAAATCCCCAATCTGGGAATCTCGTTCGTGCAGAGAAAGCTTTACCACATCTCCGATGGAGATCATACCGACTATGTTTTCCCCATCAACAACAGGCAGGTGCCTGAAATGGCCGGCGGTCATCAGCTTTAGGCAGTCTTCCAGGCTCTGGTTTGGATTGACATCCGTTACTGCTGTGGTCATAACTTCACGTACAGGGATGGATGCGGTATTCAGATGTTCGAGCTTGTGTGAGAAGTGGCGAATGATATCACGCTCGGAAAGAATACCCTTGATGGAACCTTCCTCATTGACAACCAGCAGAGCTCCTATCTTATGTTCGGTCAACTGCAATAGGGCATGTGCGAGAGAATCTTCAGCTTTGATGCTTATTACTTTGCTTCCTTTCTCATCCAAGATTGATTGAACATTAGCCATATGCTACCTCCATTTTTGTAGTTACAAGAAAACCTTATAATTAATGGTAGCCCACCAAACCCAAAAGTGCAAGTTAATATCACCCCTTGAATATAAAGAATCGCCATTTGTACATAAAAATTCAAAGGGCATATTATATATGATCATTCACATGAGTCATTCATCTTCTCAAATCTGTATCTATATCTGGACCTAAGCTATCATCACCCATATCGGTAGATACCTACTTGTTGTTGCAACAATGAGTATTCTTTTCCTCTATTCAACGCTGATAAAACCCTAGCAAACTAATTGCCATTAACAAGATTTTACGGTATATATAGGCGAAAGCACGTATGAACAAGGATTTATAGAATGAATATCGTACTCTATGGAGGGACAGCAATCCTGCTCGCTCTCTCCTTTCAAAAAGACAGGGAAAAAAGCATGAAAGCCCTCAAGAAGGCTTGGAAGGCATTTGAGAATATCCTTCCCCAGTTTTTGGTCGTCATCCTTGTGGTGAGCCTGCTGCTCTCCCTCTTGGACCATGAGATGATCTTACGCATCATCGGATCCGAATCAGGGTGGCTTGGCGTCCTGTTGGCATCTCTGGTAGGATCGGTCACCCTTATCCCAGGGTTTGTTGCCTTCCCCACTGCAGCCCTGCTGTTGCAAGGGGGAGCTGGCTATATGCAGATAGCGGCTTTTGTCTCATCGCTGATGATGGTGGGTATCGTAACGCTTCCTGTTGAGATGCGCTACTTTGGCAAACGCCTTGCCTTCATGCGAAATACCTTAGGTTTCCTATTCTCGTTTCTCGTAGCTTCTGTAATCGGAGCTGTCATGGGGGCTTTGCTATGAAAGCATTCCTAGCACGCTACAAGGCGTTTTTTATCGTGCTCGCCCTCTTGGTGCTCTATGGCTCCTTTAACTGGGAAGTGGGACAGAAGGTGGTTGAGACCACCATCTTCCAACTGAGGGAGATGGTGCTGGTCATCCCTCCCATCTTCATCTTGTTAGGGCTGTTGGATGTCTGGGTGCCCAAACAGACCATGGTCAAGTTCATGGGGGAGAAGTCCGGGCTCAAGGGAATCCTGCTTGCCCTGTTCATAGGCAGCGCTGCAGCAGGTCCGCTCTACGGAGCCTTCCCTGTGGCTGCAGTCTTCATGAAGAAGGGGGTGAAGTTCACCAACATCCTCATTTTCATCGGTGCCTGGTCGACAACCAAGATCCCTATGTTTCTTTTTGAGGTTGCTTCACTAGGTCCTGTCTTTGCCATTACAAGGCTTCTGATCGACATTCCTGGGATCATCATCATAGCGTACTTGCTTTCTGCATTGATGCCAAAGGCCCAAGTGGAGGCTATCTACAGCAGGGCTGAATACCTGTAAAAAGCTAGTCCACCATTACAGAAAGATCCGAGAGGCGTGCGAGGTCGAGGATCCGTATGGTCTTCGCCCCCATGCTCTCGATGATGCGGTCCTCTTCAAGCTGTGCCATCTTCCGGCTGAGGGTCTCCCTAGCCAGGCCCAGATAGTTTGCCAACCCTTCCCTACTCAAGGGTAGGGTTATCTCAAGAAACTCACCGTTCTTCTTTCCGTAGGTATCCTTGAACTCCAACAGCAGTGAGGCGATCCTCAGTTCAGCGTTGCGTCCGCCCATGCTCTGCAGGACCAGCTCCAGGCGACTCATGCGGTTTGCCATCGCTTCGATGATCTGCAGGGCTACCATGCTGTGCTCCAGTAGGAGAGCAGAAAACTGCTCCTTGGATAGAATACAGACTTTGGTCTCTTGGAGGGCCTCCACCGAATAGGGGACTTTCTCCTCGGTAAACAGGAATCGTGCCCCAAAGTAGTCATTTGCAGGGAAAATATAGAGAATCTGTTCCCGTCCGTCAAAGGTCGTCCTATATGCCTTGGCACTTCCTTCACGAATGACGGTGAAACCCAAGGGACGCTCCCCTTCATGAACTATGGTCTCTCCCTTCTTGAAGGTCTTGTGCGTCATCTGGGCCGTGAGGGCATGCATGGCCTCACGGTTAAGGGTGGCGAACAGGGGTACATTTCTGATGCACTGGTCATTGCTGCACCCGTCGCATGGTTCTAGGCTATCCACTGAAAATTATCTCCTACTATACAAATGTGATTTGAATCACAGAATAAAAAAGTTCTCCATGGTAAACCTCTCTCATGAGGGCATCTCACCATGTACTCAACTACTATAGCAGGAGATACACATGAACGCTACAGATACACAAAACCAAAAGAAATCCTTCGCGATCAATACCCGGGACTTCATTGTCGAGAACTATACCCCTTTCGATGGGGATGCCTCCTTCTTGGTAGCTCCCACAACCAAGACAAAGAAACTCTGGGAGAAGCTCTCCGCCCTCCTGGCCATCGAGCGGGAGCGAGGAGGCATGTACGGCATTGATGAACAGACCATCTCCAGCATAACGAGCCACAACAAGGGCTATATCGATGAGGACCTTGAAGAGATAGTGGGCTTGCAGACCGACGAGCCGCTTGTGCGCGCCATCATGCCCTTCGGAGGGATTCGCCTGGTCCATACCGAACTCAACGGCTTCGGCAAGACCTTACCTGAAGATATCGACCAGGTCTTCAAGTACCGCAAGACCCATAATGATGGAGTCTTCGATGCCTATACCCCAGAGATGAAAATGGCCCGCCACACCGGCATCATCACAGGTCTTCCCGATGCCTATGGCAGGGGGAGGATCATCGGCGACTACCGCCGGGTTCCCCTTTACGGCACCGACTACCTCATCGCACAGAAAAAACATGCCAAGGAAAACTTCGTCTTTGATGTCATGGACAGCGATACCATCCGCGACCGAGAGGAAATTAGCGAGCAGATTCGGTCTTTGCAGGAACTGCACCAGATGGCCTTATCCTATGGCATTGATATCGCCAAGCCTGCCTCCAACACAAAAGAGGCCATTCAATGGCTCTACTTCGCCTATCTTGCAGCCATCAAGGAGCAGAATGGAGCGGCGATGAGCTTGGGGCGAGTCTCCACCTTTCTGGATATCTACAGTGAAGCTGACCTTGCCCGCGGCACATACACCGAAAGCCAGATCCAGGAGTTTGTCGACCACTTTGTCATGAAGCTGCGTATCGTCAGGTTCCTCAGGACCCCCTCCTACGACGAGCTGTTCAGTGGAGACCCCACCTGGGTGACCGAGACCATCGGGGGAATAGGTCATGACGGGCGCCATATGGTGACCAAGATGAGCTACCGCTTCCTACACACCCTCACCAACCTAGGGCCCGCTCCCGAGCCAAACCTCACCGTGCTCTGGAGTCAGAGGCTTCCCGAACACTTCAAGTTGTACTGTGCAAACCTCTCCATCGAGACATCCTCCATCCAGTACGAGAGTGATGACCTGATGAGAGTCGACTATGGTGATGACTACGGCATCGCATGCTGTGTCTCGGCCATGGCCATAGGCAAGCAGATGCAGTTCTTCGGAGCCAGGGTAAACCTTGCCAAGACGCTGCTGTATGCCATCAACGGAGGACGCGACGAGAAGAGCGGAGAACAGGCAGGACCGAAGACCCTGTCAGTCACAGGCGAATACCTCGACTACGACGATGTGATGGAGAAGTTTGATGTCATGAGTTCCTGGCTTGCCAAGCTCTACATCGAGACCCTCAATGTCATCCACTACATGCACGACAAGTACAGCTATGAGCGCATTGAGATGGCGTTGCATGACGAAAGTATCCTCAGGACCATGGCTGGGGGCATCGCAGGCCTCAGTGTTGTAGCTGACAGCCTGTCGGCCATCAAGTACGCCAAGGTGAAGCCCATCTATGATGAGAACCACCTGGCCATAGACTTTGAGATCGAGGGCGACTTCCCGATGTTTGGCAACAACGATGACCGTGTCGATGACATTGCCATCGAGGTGGTGAAGATGTTCATCACCAAGATGTGCAGCCACCACACCTACCGCCAGAGCGTCCCGACCCTGTCGGTCCTGACCATCACCAGCAACGTGGTCTATGGAAAGAAAACCGGCTCGACCCCCGATGGACGAAAGAAGGGCGAACCTTTTGCACCAGGGGCGAACCCAATGCATGGGCGTGACTCCAAAGGTTGTGTGGCAAGTATGAAGAGTGTGGCCAAGATCCCGTATGACTATGCCCAGGATGGCATATCCTACACCTTCTCCGTCATCCCAGGCACCTTGGGTAAGGACAGGGAGATGCAGAAGGCGAACCTGGTCACCCTTATGGACGGCTACTTTGCAGAAAGCGGGCACCATATCAACGTCAATGTCATGGAGAAGAGCACGCTCCTCGATGCCATGGACCACCCCGAGAAGTATCCGCAGCTGACCATCCGTGTCAGTGGCTACGCAGTAAACTTCATCAAGCTGACTCGTGAACAGCAACTTGATGTCATCCACAGAACGTTTCACGACAAAATGTAAGGAGGATAGCATGAGCATACAAGGAACAGTACATTCGGTAGAGACCTTTGGCACCCTTGACGGGCCTGGAGTGAGGTATGTGCTTTTTCTCCAAGGCTGTTCTCTACGATGCCGTTACTGTCACAACCCCGACACCTGGTCGATGAAGGGAAAGAATGTGACCGATAGCGAGAGCGTAGTGAAGGAGATACTCTCCTACCGATCGTTCATCTCCAAGGGCGGGGTCACCCTCAGTGGGGGCGAGCCCTTGATGCAACCAGCCTTCGCCCTGGACATCATACAGCGATGCAAGAGCGAGGGACTGCACACCGCCATCGATACCTCAGGCAGTGTCCCCCTTGAACTGGCAAAAGAGGTTATTGATGAGGTGGACCTTGTCCTGTTGGACATAAAGAGCCTCGATGACAAGCAGAGCTTCAGCCTGACAGGGATGGGCAATACCAATACGCTTGCCACCTTGGAGTACTGCGAAAGCATTGGCAAGAAGGTATGGCTACGCCATGTTCTGGTTCCAGGATGGACCCTGGACAAGGGGAGACTGGAAGAGCTTGCCACCTACCTCAAGGGTTTCTCCTGCATCGAGGTGGTGGAGCTGTTGCCCTACCACAGCATGGGCCAGTACAAGTGGGAGCAGCTCAAGCTCAACTACACCCTCAAGGAGGTCAAGGAACCAGGACCTAAAGAGTTGGCCATGGCCCAGAAGGTGTTTGAGAAGGAGGGCCTGAAAGTCCTGATGACGGGCATTGCCACGGTGAAGGAGACCAAGGTCGGTTGATGCAGATGAGGCATGAAAGTAGCACCTTGAGAGACTGCCCATAACTCCAACTACATGCTATTGTTGGCTATACTACAAGGCTAGGTAAGGTGTAATGGACAAAGAGCGCAGGTTTGGTGGTTGGATACATGTCATGTTGTTTTTGATCACCGTGAGTTGGGGCTTCAATAATATAGTTTTGAAGATTGGGTTTCAGTATCTTACTGCTCCACAATTTAACGGCGTGCGGATGTTGCTGGCTTTCCCTTTCATGCTGTATTTTGCCTTCTGGATGCCCGGGCGGATTCCTTTCACAAAGAGGGATTTTTGGGGAGTTGTAGCGATCGGCTTCATGGGGCTAGGATTATTCCAGGTTCTGTTTCCTATTGGTATCGATGAGACATCAGCATCACTTGGCGGTATCCTGATGGCTTCCATGCCAATTCACGTAGTCATCCTTTCGTTGATTTTCCGATTAGAACGTCCCGGATTGAAATCCATAGGAGGAGTCCTGCTTACCATAGGAGGACTTATCCTCATTACCTTAGCTTCTCATCAGCCTGAGGTTACAACACAAACAACGTTAAGGGGTATCGTTTTTATAATTGTGGCTGAATTTGGATATGCCATCAATACCACTTTTCTACGCCCATATATGAAGCGATATCCTCCACTGCAGGTAACTGGGTTAGCAATGACTGCATCTGTTTGTATCTATCTCGTAGTGTATTTCCCCGATATGAGGGGCATAGTTCCCTCTGAAGTACATCCAATTGTTTGGCTCTGTACAATCTATTCAGGACTCATTGCATTCCTGTTGGCTAATATTTTATGGAACTATGCCGTAAAATATATCGGGAGTACTAAAGTTTCTGTGTATGGGAATATGCCACCGGTAATTGTTGTCATACTGAGTGCAATACTATTGCATGATGTATTAGACCTCATGCAGATGGTTGGTGCTGTAATTATATTGGCGGGTGTAGTAGTAGTCCAATTGCGTAAGACAGCTTCTCCTAAACGTCCAAGAGGGCAACGGGTACCAGATGAAAATTCATAACTCAAGATCAATGGTTACCTGATCTAGGTTTGCACAAACAGGGGTAAGACCTTTGTGCAGAAATATTCTCATTTTATATCACTCTCATAAGAAGTAGTATGTCCGTAGTTGCAAAGCTCCTTTCATTCTACCATCGGGGCTTGCTCCCTCACATGAAGAACACATATACAACAATACCTAGCTAAGGAAAAGCCATAAGGCATTATAAGGAAGAAGGCCGATTCAACTCTCGTTGATTCGGCCTTCCCTTAATTTCTCTTTCTTTTTCTTTCTATCTTTATTTTCTTATTCTCTATCAGTTTCTGTTTCAGCATCAGAAGCAGTATCAAGAGCAATGGTAGTTCTTAGTACTGACTCCTTACTATTGTCTGTGATCCTTCGCACTATACTTTAGCGTCTGTCTCTAGACCCACTCTTGAAGTCAGCTTGCCTTCCTTGGCCTTGACTTGGACTCTGAAAACTTGCCTGCCTATTTTGAGCTATTGGAGCACTCTGCCTGTAGTTACCCTGCCCTGCACTCTGAAGGCTTGCTTGCCTATTCTGACCCATTGTGACAGGTTCTCTGTAGTTGCCCTGCCCTGCTCTCTCAGATTGGAAAGCTTGCTGATTCTGTCTCTCTCCCTGACCGGACCACAGGGGAACGCCTGCTATGGTGCGTAAGGAGTATTTGTCCTCACCGGTAGCGACTGTTATCGCAGAGATATCAGAGTCCAGTACAAAACCCCTGACTACCGCGCCTGATCCTTCCTCGAGATCGATCCCTTCGGGATAGATGACCTCATAGTTTCCCAGATGCAAGGCATACTCCTTGTCTGTAGTGGTGAGGTACCACTCGCCATCCTCTTCAGAAAGCGTTCCTGACACGATACCCAATTGTCCCAAGCGTACAAAGTCGCTTCCCTTCAGATCACTATTCGAAGAGGCAAATGCCCCTACCGATACCGCTACGAGAAGTATGGCTACCATACTGATGTTTCTTTTGTTCATTGAAGACCTCCAGTCTCTTTTGATAGCCTAACAATACTTTGTCGCTATGTAGTTACCACTGTCTTACGGTAAAGATTAGGTAAATGAGACTATAGCCTTGGTTGTATCCTCTGAAGTAATGGCAATGCTCCACCTATGGGCTTCAACAATAGCCTTGACGATGGAAAGCCCAAGACCGGTACCCTCACTAAAGCGGGCTTCTTCTCCACGATAGAGCCGGTCAAACATATGAGAAAGAACTTCTTTGCCAATGGTACCTTCATTCCCTATACACAGTAGCTGGGCCTTATTATCCTCTCCTACGGTAACTACCAGGTGTATAGTCGTCCCCTCTTTACCGTACTTGATGGCATTTCCAAGAAGATTTCCTAAGGCCCGATCCAACAGGGAAGGATCAGAGACCAAGATTGCCTTTGGTGAGACTACCTCAAGGGTCATCCCCTTTTGCTTTGCCTGCTGGGCATACTGCTCGCATAATGAGTGTAGGAATGAATCGAGCTTCACTTCCTGAAGCTTCGGACTAAAGCCTGGAGACTCCAGATGGGAGAGCAGGGCAAGGCTGTTTACCAGCTTTTCCAGTTTCCCTGTTTCAAGAACCAGTTTCTCCAAGCGAGGCTTCTCCATCTTGAAAACGCCATCAACCATAGCCTCCAGTTGTGCACGCAAGACAGACAAGGGCGTGCGTAAGTCATGGGCAACATCCTCTGCCCACTGCCGTCTTAGCTGCTCCTCCTCCTTCAGATTATCCTGCAATACCTGTGATGCCCGAGCAATGTCATTGAACTCGGCAACCTTGCCTAGCAGGAGGGGGACGTCCCGCTCTCCCTCTGCCATGTTCTGTAACGATCGGACCACACTGTTGCTCTCTCGTTTCAACGGTCGGGTAAACAGATAGGCCAGGAACAGGGAAAGGACCGCTGCCGCCACCAAAGCCCAAAGCAGTAGCAGCTTGGAAGCTGCTATGAGAAACCCATTGGAGGCCTGCTCATCGAAAGCAGGCAGGTGCAGGGCAAACCGAAATGCCAACGAGCCATCGGCAAGTGTTACATCATTCCACTCCTGGATGTCCTTGAGATTTTTAAGCGTTATCCTTGCCCTTCCCGATCCCCTTTGGGCTTCCTTATAGTAATAGAGTAGTGAACCGTCAATTTTGGTGACTACCAGGTAGTCTGGGGCAAAGGGAAGACCTTCAAAGGATCGTGCCAGATCCATCTGTGTTACTGGGGAACCACTTTCAATGGCATTTGCCTGTAGGTCCACCAAGGTGGTGGTGACATACTCGTAGAGGGCCGTATTCTCATCCTCATGCCAGGCCTGCATGATCGCACCAAGACCAAAGGAGAGCAGCAAGGCAAGGACCAGGGCAAAGATGCCTAGGGAGACGAGCACCAGAGCAAGGGAGCGTACCGATAGGCGGTTGAAAAACTCTCGGGGTTTACTCTTGTTCATAGCACGGCCTCCCCTACCCATTTGTATCCAAAGCCTCGCACGGTCTCAATCCACTGTTCATCGCCCAACTTGGAACGGAGATTCTTCAGATGGGTATTGACGGTACGGTCCGATCCATCATGCAGGTAGTCCAGACACTCACCCAGGATTCTATCCCGACTGATGAGCTGTCCTGGGTTTGAGGAGAGAAAAGCCACGATCTTCCACTCTACCTTGGTGAGATAGACCTCTTGTGCATTGACCAAGACCTGATGAGTCTTCTTGTCGATCGAGAGACTTTGACTGCCCATTTTCCACGATTGTATACTATCATTCTGTTCTCCGGGAGTTGTTTGGGAGATATCAAGCCTCCTCAGGATGGCCTGCACACGCAGAACCAACTCCCGTGGGGAGAAGGGCTTTACGATATAATCCTCAGCCCCGAGCTCCAAGCCTAGGATTCGGTCGCTCTCTGCTTCCCTAGCGGTCAGGAAAAGGAAGGCTACTTCGCTATGCTCTTCATGGATGCGCTTGGCAAGCTCAAAGCCATTGCCATCAGGAAGCATGACATCAAGGATGCACAACCGTGCCTTCTTGAATTCCAAGGACTCGACTACTGTTGCAACGCCTCTGAACTGTTCAACCTCGTAATCAGAGAGTTCCAGATAGGAACAAATTGTTTCGCGTATGGCATCATTGTCTTCCACTACATATATCATGGACCAAGTGTACGCTCTCCTATATGGAGAGAGCAAGAACGGAACTGAAGAAATACCTCTGTCCTGTCAATCTTTACCAAATCTTTACCCATTCTTGCGATGAGATATGCCAAGGTAAGACAATACTCTCTGTGTACGGAGGTACTTCATGATTTCCAAACGGTATTTTCTCATCGTGGCCCTTATGCTCAGTCTCTTTCTTCCCCTCTTCGCTTGCGAGATGGAGTTTAGGATCTCAGGCCCTGCAATGACAGATATGAGAATCCTTCCAGGTTCTACAATAGCTCTGGAGAAAGGCTCTTCCTATTCCCTCCAGGTGATCTTCTCTGAAGACCATCGCAACTGCAAGATCCCCCCAGAGGATACCCTCTTCATGCTCGACAAGCAAAAATGGAGGGTGGACAAAGCTGAACAGGGGGTTGTCCTCCAGAGCGCTATAGTTTGGAAAACAACTACCAAGACCACAAATGAGACAACCCTCACATTTGTAGCTTCTCAAGAGGGACAAAGGGTCCTCAACATCTGTCGGATCTGTCCAAAGGGAGGCTATGATGAGGACATCATCTTCTCCGTCTCGTAAGACAAAGGGAGCAAAAAGGATTCGCACCGTTGTACAGGCAACCCTCTTCCTGGGCGCACTGACCATTCCTGTAGGGATCTTCCATATGATATGCCCGATGGGAGGCATCGCCACCCTGACAAGGCTTTTCAGCCAAGGATTGTTCATTCCAAAGACAGGAATCGCTAACATCCTGCTCTTAGCAGGGGTTCTCCTCACCACAATCGTGGCAGGTCCTGTCTTCTGTGGCTGGCTCTGCCCCCTGGGAAGTATCCAAGAGTGGGTCAACGCCCTGGCAAGGAAGATAAAAATACCCCAAGCCAAAGTCAACAAAAGCTTGGACAGGGTTCTAAAGATCACCAAGTATCTAGTTTTGGCACTCATAGTGTATATGACTGCAAAGAGCTTCAATCTGGTATTCATCAAAGCTGATCCCTACTATGCCCTGATGCATTTCTACACAGGAGAAGTAGCTCCCCTTGCCTTGATCATCCTCTTCACTACCCTTATAGCATCGTTGTTCATCCAGAGGCCTTGGTGTAGGTGGCTCTGTCCTTTGGGTGCAGTTCTTTCCTTCATAGGGAAATTCAGCATCCTGAAGATCAAGAGACCATCAGAGGCGTGTATAGCGTGTGGAGCTTGCAGCAAAGCCTGCCCTGTAGGCCTTGATCCAAGTGAAAAGGAAACAGTAGTTGCAAGCTCCTGCATAAGATGTGGCCTATGCGAGGGGGCATGTCCGCCCAAACTGCGCAAAAGCAGACATACCTATACCATCTCCCTGATCATTGCCTTGGTTCTGACATCGCTGTTCTTCCTGGCACCACTACTGACAAGGCAAGGACCATCTCATCTTGATGGGACAATACAACAAGCAACCATAAGCATGCAGACAAGGCTCAATGAGCTCCAGGCAATTACAGGAAAGGGCACCTCAGAGATACTCACGTTGTTGGAGCTCCCTGATGACTATGATCTGGCAACGCGCTTGGTAGATATTGAAGATGACTATGAAGAGAAGAGTTGGATGTGGATCGAGGGCAGACTAAAAAATCCCCAAGAACTACTTCTTGAGGATTAGGCTACCAATAAGGTAAAACGTACATTTGAATGAATGAGACAAGCAAAACAACAAGCCTACCGCTCCTGTTGCTCCACCATTTTCAAGGCCGATAGGTCGTAGCCCTGATCAAGGGCGATGCCCTTCATCTGCTCTAGCAATTCAGGGGCAATTTCAGCCTCCCTCGAAAGGAACCATAGATTTGAGCGCTCATTATCACCTACGATAGCCCACGTGTAGTGTTCGTCGTCAAGGCCAAAGACTAGGTAGTCGGCGGCAAAGAGATGAAAGAACCTCACCTTCAAGGCACCAGGGGTTGCATCGTCTGGTCTCCAAGCAATAGCCTTCGCCTTGACATATGTGCCACCGAGTTTATGTTTGAAACCACTGTTGACGACCTGGATCTTCCCGTCAGAGCGCAGGGAGTATTGGGCGGTCACCCCGACAAGCTTCCTCTCAAAGCCATGATTAAACCTTGCTATCTCATACCAGCGTCCAAGGTATCGCCCAAGATCCAAAGATGGAACAGTTTTCAATGCGACTCTTTCAATTTTCATAAACCTTGGCCCCCCTGGACCTTAGTTCATTGTACTACAAGCCTTTGTTTTCTGGTAGCCCTCAGCTGTCCAAGGGTTTCGTCAAGCATTTCCCGTAGCAGTGAGTATCTTTTTCCCTGATCATCCTTATCACCTGTAAGCAAGCAAGATGCGATATGTTCGGGAATGGTAAGGGCCTTCTCTTCCAAAGCCTTGCCCTTCTTTGTCACTCGTACCTCTACGGTACGCTCATCGGAAGGAAGGCGCCTTCTCTCGACAAGCTTGGCACTTTCCAAGCGCTTCAGAAGTGGAGATACAGTTCCTGTATCGAGGCTGAGGGCAGTGCAGAGCTCTCCTACTGTTGCCTTGTCATGCTCCCAGAGGTAGAGCAAGGTTATGTACTGGGCATAGGTGAGCCCTAGCTGATCGAGGAGAGGACGGTATGCAGCCATGAGCTCACGTTCCAAGGCGTAGAAACGAAAGCAGAGCTGGTTGGAAAGTAGGAGCTGGGGATGTGCCATCAAAGGCCCCCCTCTATCGAGGTTTTCAACTCTTTCGGTTCAGTCTTGGAAGCAAAGCGTTCGACACTCTTGCCATCCTTGCCTACCAGGAATTTGGTAAAGTTCCATTTTATTGAACCGCCCAAAATCCCTGGGGCCTGTTTCTTCAGCCAGACGTAGAGAGGGTCAGCACCTTTGCCATTGACCTCTATCTTACTCATGATGGGGAAGGTCACCCCGTGGTTGAGCTTGCAGAACTCTGCGATCTCAGCGTTAGTTCCAGGTTCCTGATGGGCAAACTGGTCGCAAGGGAACGCGAGTATGGTAAAGCCTTTTTCCTTATACTCCTGATAGAGTTCCTCCAAGCCGGTATACTGGCCGGTAAAACCACATTTGCTAGCAGTATTGACGATAAGCACGGGTTTGTCACGAAGCGTGGATAACGAAAGTTCCGATCCGTCGTTGTTCTTTACAGTGAAATCATATAGGGAATTTTCCATAGTATAATACTCCTATTGTCTATTTAATTGTGTAAAATATAACAGAGAGCAATAGGCTTTGTCAAGATGAGCATTCACATGATTTTACTTGCCTCATGCTAGTAATTCTGCTTCTTGGCGCTTCCCTCCCACAATGGACTTTCACCACCAAGACATTGAGCATGCTGGGTACCACGAAAGTAGCGACCCGATTTACTGTCGGGTCGCTACTATAGTTCATACTATGTGAGGTACTGTATTCCTACGGAAGCAGTACAGCATCGATCACATGGATTACTCCGTTGGATGCTTTAATATCAGTAATGATAACCATGGAACCATTTATCATAACCTTTCCACCTACCACCTTAATTGCTACATCCTTACCAAGAACAGTGGGAGCTGATGAGAGTTTTACCACATCACTTGCCATTACTGCACCGGGAACAACATGATAAAGCAAAATATTGGTCAATGTTGGAATATCGTTCAGCAAAGCTTCTACAGTACCCTTAGGCAATTTTGCAAAGGCTGCATCTGTTGGAGCGAATACGGTAAATGGACCATCACTCTTTAGGGTCTCAACTAAATTTGCAGCACCAAGAGCAGCTGCAAGGGTAGTAAAGCGACCGTCGGCTACAGCAATATCTACTATGCTA
>Ga0209414_1000125_pt1 | contig 33567 bp, 48 predicted proteins | sample LakVidmifraction_4_FD_181154 | JGI IMG/M metagenome (GOLD analysis project Ga0209414, IMG submission 181154) | Hypersaline microbial communities from Lake Vida, Antarctica - Brine Hole Two &gt;0.2 micron (SPAdes) (version 2) | ecosystem: Environmental > Aquatic > Non-marine Saline and Alkaline >...
GGGGGTCGGCAGCCGACCCCCTTAAATACTAAGCTTTTAAATAATAATATTAATAAAAGCTCTTATAATATGGAAAGCGAAAATCAACCGTGCAACGGAAACCTTGCAACGGTTAAAATTGAAAAACCGCGCAAGGCTTTAGCTAACAGCGTTAAACATGACTTTGCTGGAAGCATGAATGCCATGGCTTGTGAAAAGCGCCACATTGAACAAAACGAGCAGTACAAGCCGGCTGCTAAGCGTGATAACCATGCTTTTAACGACACGCGAGCTAACGAGCCGAGATCAACGGTCAATTGCTTTGCGGACGTTGAAAGCCAATCCACGAGCTACAAACCTCAACCCGTTGTCTTGGGCAAAAATAGGTCATACAAGTACAAAGACATACTTGCGGAAAAAATAGCGAGCAAATACAAATGATGTCAATACGTGATAGATTAGCGACTACACAGCCTAAAAAGCAGTTATCCAAAAAAACGCGGCAGCTTTTGCTCGATATGTCTCTAGCTGCATATCAGCTTGATGCAAGCAAGCCAGCGAGTTTCTACTATGAGCTTTTTTTAAGCCGATTAAGACTTAGTTACAAGACTTCAACTAACAAAGACAAATTTTTGGAATATTTGGAATAGGAATGCGCATGACGACAAAAGAGCTGGAACAGATAAAAAGCTACTCTAAGCTAATTGTTTATGAGCTGCATAAAGCCGTTTTTGATGCGGCCATTTTTGACAAGCTGAAAGCTACCTTGAGGCTAGCCGAAGAGCTTGAGTTTTTTGTTGAAAGTCTGGGCATATCGCAAACTCACTCGACAGCAGCTGCAGTTACTAACATTTTACAATTCAGGGCTAGAGCATGTTTTTAAACAAAAGAACAGGTTGGTTCGAAATGTCACCGATCGAGCTTAAAGCTAAGCTGTTGCGTTTAAATGAGCTTTATGACATACCTATGCCCAAAGATGTAAGCTTGGGGCAAAGTACGTACTGTGGGGCTAGAATTGAGCCTGAAGCGATTCTTGAGCCAACTTTAAAACCTAAAATCCAAATTACGGTCAAAAAACGAAAAGACTTGAACGGGCTGGCATGTGAAAGACGTTAATCACAAAAAAACGAAAGACATTTTCAAATTGTCAGAAAGACTTACAACTGAGCAACTTGATGCTTTAAAAACGATAAAGCCCGGGCATAATCCGCGAGGCATTCAAAAACGACCGCAGAAACCTGTAGGAACCGCCCAGATTTAAGCGCTGTTAAGTTATGCACGAATGGAGTAGCACAAATGCAATTAGGATACAGCAAGCGCGTAGACGCTAATCAAGCGCGTTTAGTCGAGATGATGAGACAGCTTGGAATGCGCGTGCTAGTGCTCTCAAGCGTGGGACGAGGCGTGCCAGACTTGCTTGTCGGCTGCAACGGACTGCTCAAACTCTGCGAAGTAAAAGACGGTAAAAAATTTCTCAGCGCGCAAAAACTCACGCAAGATCAAGTAAAGTTTTTTTCGGACTGGGATGGATATTGTTGCATCTTGCGCTCAGAAAATGATGTTTTAGCACTCAGGAAAAGTATGATAAAATGTTAGTCAGTCTGTGCGAAAAAGAACATTTACAAAAAAAAAGGGAATATTATGAACAAAATTTGGAATTTTTTAGAAAATAATATAACGAAAGTTATTGGTATACCCCTCGTTTTAAATGCTGTTGAGTTTTTAATGATGCTTATGCATTCGCTGGAAGACGGCTTAATTTCACACGATGAGCTTGAGGTTTTACTCAAATTTGGCGACGGAATTAATCTGATTATTTTGTCATCAGTCATGGCTTACCTAAAATTCAAAAAAAAATAATAGAAGAAAAGGGGTAAAAATGTATAAATTTAATCAAATATCGCTCGATAAATTGCATTCTTGTCATCCTGATTTACAAATTCTTTTTAAAGAAGTTATTAGGCACGTTGATTGCTCAATCATTTGCGGTCATCGCAATCAGAAAGATCAAGACGCAGCTTTCACCGCTGGAAAGTCCAAGCTTAAATTCCCAAATGGGAAACACAATAGCAATCCGAGCATGGCGGTTGATGTTGCTCCTTTTCCTATCGTTTGGGATAACCACAAACGGTTTTATTGGTTCGGCGGCTACGTCATGGGCATCGCTGAAATACTGCTGCAGCACGGAATTATCACGCACAAAGTAAGATACGGCGGCGATTGGGATGGAGACGGTGACATTACAGACCAAAAATTTAACGACTTGCTGCACTTCGAACTTGTCACACCATCAAAACCCAATGTTCTATATGGAACTTAAGGCATGAAAATGAAAGTATGCGGAAAATGCAGAGGCAATAAACAAATAGCGGCGATGGGCGGCATCAAAACAAAATGCCCGACTTGTAAAGGGCTGGGCGCGACTGCTAGTGATAAAGTTGAAGCGGTTATAAAAGATACGAGCGAAGCCGTTTTTCTTGGCGATGACAGTAAGAAAAAAATGGGCAGGCCTAAAAAAATAGTTCCTGCGCAGGAGGAATAAGCCATGGCAGAAAAGAAAAAGAAAAAAGAGCCACCAAAAAACAAACCAAAAGCTAAAAGAAAAGTTGGATCGCCAACAATTTACAATACAAAACTTGCAGACAAAATTTGCGAGGTTGTTGCAACAAGCAATTTAGGTACTAACAAACTTTGCTTGATCCATAAAGCATGGATGCCGTCACAAGATACTATTTATAAGTGGCGTTATCGTCATCAAAAATTTGCTGAGAACTATGCAAAAGCCAAAGCCCAACAAGCTGAATTGCTCGCAGAAGAAATTATTGATATAGCCGATGACGGGTTTAATGATACCTATATCGATGATGAGGGTCTTGTTAAAACCGACTCTGACGTTATACAAAGATCACGCTTAAGAGTTGATACGAGAAAATGGTATGCTTCGAAATTAGCGCCAAAAATTTATGGTGATGCTCGAAGAGTTGAAAACCTTGAGAGTCAAAATGCCGAACTTATTGCAGAGATGAAAGAACTTCGACAAGAAATAATTGAACAAAATAAAAAAGAGTATTAATGCTAAATAGAATTGAAATGATTGAGAAAGAAATAACGGCATCTGAGCTAAAAGGCTCCCTTATTTTATTCATCAAATATTTTTTTAAGCATATAACATCACGCGATTTCATTATCAGCAAGCCCATTGGCCGAGAATCGCATCACATCACGCTATGTAGAGCGTTAACAGCACTTAAGCGCTTAGAGATACCGAACCACCGACTTAATATCAACGTTCCGCCGGGATATGGTAAATCAACTATTCTTTGCATGTGGATAGCATGGTGCATCGCTGAGTATCCTGATTCTAACTTTCTTTATATAAGCTACTCGTTTGACCTTGCCGTCAAACACACAGCTTTTATTAAGACTATTATCGATTCAAAAATGTATCGGTATTTATTCGATGTTGAGCTCAAAAAAGAAAGCAGAGCCAAGGACGCTTTTGAGACATCAGCAGGCGGAAAGATCAAGGCTTTTGGTTCAGGGGGTGCGATTACAGGCCAAGATGCAGGCTTGCCCGGCCTTGACCGATTTTCAGGCGGTGTTGTTATAGACGATGCGCACAAAGTAGATGAGGCGCATTCAGACACGCAGAGGAAAAAGGTAATAGATAATTACGTTGAGACAATCAGACAGCGGCCTCGCGGCATTAACGTGCCAATAATTAACGTTGGACAGCGGGTTCACGAAGCTGACTTATCAGATTTTTTAATTGAAGATAATGATATTTGTACGTGGGAATCTTTAGTTTTAAAAGCGATGGACGATGCTGGTAATGCTCTTTATCCCGAGATAGACCCCGTTGAGAAGTTGTTAGCGCTGCAAGACAAGTCACCGTATGTTTTTGCGTCACAGTATCAGCAAATCCCATCCCCTGCGGGAGGTGGCCTTTTTAGCTCAGAGTGGTTTTTGGAACTGGAAGAAGAACCAAAGATGCTGCATACATTTTTAACCGTTGATTCGGCAGAAACCGATAAAAACTACAATGACCCCACAGCTATCAGCTTTTTCGGCATCTATGAGATCGAAGCTTTCGGAAAAAAAACGGGCGAGCTAGGACTCCATTGGATAGACTGTATCGAAGGATGGATTGATGCTAAAGACCTAGAGGATTTCGTTTTAGACTTTTGGACGGAGTGTTGTCGTCATACTGTGCCGCCATTTGTTGCGGCAATTGAAAAAAAATCAACAGGTGTAACTTTAATTGCTGCCTTAAATAAAATTCAAGGCATTAAAATTAAAGAAGTTGAGAGAACAGCGGCGTCAGGCAGTAAGACTGCTAGATACATAGAAATGACGCCGTACATCGCTAGCAAGCGAGTGACATTTACGCGGGGCGGAAGGCACGTTGCTAACTGCAAGACTCACATGGAAAAGATTACAGCTAATAATACACATCGTCACGATGATATTTGTCATATAGCTGGAAGCAAGATAGCGACCATCTACGGCAATAAAAATGTTGAGGATATAAGAATAGGCGATAAAGTTATTACGCCTTTTGGCATTGGCTATGTGTCAGCTTGTGGCTCGACTGGATTTCATAAAGTGATAAGCAAATTCGGCTTAACAAGCACGCCAAATCATAAGGTTTATACCCCTGACGGGTTTATTCCCCTTGATACACTGAACGATGATGCTAAAATAGATCATTTATCACTGAAAGGGTTGTTAAGGTGGAAATACTTAAAACTATTGTGTTTAACGGAATCAAATACTCACTTGTCAGTAAGAAGCGATATTATATTAGCCAGTCAACAACAAATTCATCGAGGAAGTTTGCGAAAGGACTTCATGTTGCAATTTGGGAATTTCATTCGGGCAAGGCAGTTCCTAAAGGCTTTGTTATTCATCACAAAGACAGCAACCATTTTAATAACGACTTTGACAATTTGGAGTGCATTTCGTTTAAGCAACACATGCAGGAACATCGCCAACAAAAAATTGATTATGCAAAGTCAGAAAGCGGTCTTGCTAATCTTCGGAAAGCTCAAGAAGCTGCCAAGAAATGGCACAGAAGTGAAGAAGGCAGGAAATGGCATAGGGAAAATATTATCAAATGCTTGCCGAAAATATTTATCGAGCGTGAAGCAAGTTGTATTATTTGCAATAAAAAATTTTTATTTACTAAGCCCGGGAAAATTGCAGAAACATGCAGTTTGCAGTGCAACACCAACAAATATCGATCGAGACTTGGAAATTTTGCGGGAAAATGTATTGTCTGTGGAAATGATTTCACTGCGAAAAAACAACATCCACAATCTAGAAATAGAAAAACTTGCGGTAAGTCGTGTCAATCAAGCACCAGATCATTACGACATAAAGCAAGTTTATAGTCTCACCGTTGAAAATTACGGCGTATATTATTGTAACGGAATTTTATTACAGAATTGCGATACACTTTACGATGGAATTAAGATAGGGTTAATAGATAAGTCACTATACAAGTTTAACAGCAAAACCAAATCCGCAGGTGATGACGTTATGTCTGCCATAGGCCAACAAATGAGACGGCAACACGCAGCGAGGGCAAACCGAAATGTACGTTAAAAAAAGCGAAAAAGACAGCTTTGATAACATAAAAGACGATATAGAACACGGTTATCTATACTTTAAAAATAACTACAAGATGTATAACGATTTTATCCGCTTTGTTTTTAAAAGCAGCTTGGACGGTGCGGACATTGCAGTGAATAACGAACTTGACCGACCAAGTATGGAATATAACATTTTAGAATCTTACATCAGTAGATTATGCGGTGAGTTTTCAAAAATGGATCCAGCATTTTCTGTCAGGTCAAAAGAAGGCGTTAAGCTGATAGACCCACGTGTTATCGAGCTAGTTGAAGCGCATTTAAAAGCGGCATTTGTGTCATGTGATAAGAACGCGCTGAGTTATCATCTTTACAGAGATATCTTATCAGGCGGTTTTAGCGTTGCGAAAATTTACACTGACTACGGTGACCCCATGAGTTTTGACCAGAAAATTTATGTAGAACGCGTTTTCGATCCGACACTAACAGTATTTGATCCTCTCGCAAGAAAATCACATAAAGGCGATGGCAGGTTTTGCTGTGAACTTTTTCCTAAGAGTGTTGGCGAAGCAGAAGAAATGTACGGCAGTGATATACTTAAAGACGCAAAATTTTCGCGAAGCACTAGCATAGATCAATTCAATTGGACTTATAGAAATCAAAAAGAAGACATCATTTTATTCGGTGAGTATTTTAAAAAGAAAATAAAAAAGGTAAAAATTTTAAAGCTTGCTAACGGGCATTCTGTAACTGAAAAACATTATCAAGCTTTTCTGGAAAAATGGGAACAGGCTGGAATACTTGAGCAGCCGCCCGCGATTATGAAAAGTCGTATTACTGATATCGAGACGATAGATAAATACATTATTACTGGCAGTAAAATAATTGAGCATACAGATACAAATTTCTCTATGTTGCCATTGGTGTTTTTTGACGGTAACAGCGTAGTTGTTCGGTCAGACAACAACAGTCAAGCTGAACAAGTAGTTAGACCGTACGTTTATCATGCGCGTGATACGCAAAGAATGAAAAATCTGGCAGGTCAGACGCTTTGTAATGAAATCGAAAACATGATGCAGCACAAGTGGTCGGCTCCGGTTGAAGGCATACCGGACAATGAAGATTATAAGCTTGCTTACACTGAGCCGCAGAAAGCTTCAATCGTGCTTTATCAGCAATATAAAGATGGTGATGTAAACGTGCCACTTAATCCGCCACGCGAAATTATTAGGCCACCGATTCCACCTGAAATTACATCTACTTTTCAGATGGCAGATCAAACTGTGCAGGTTATTCTAGGCTCATACGATGCGGCTCAAGGAGACACCAACGGTGAGCTATCAGGTGTTGCAATGATGCAGGGCGCAATGCATTCGAACGCTGCAGCCATGCCTTACACGATGGGCTTCATTAATGGTTGGGCGCGGTGCGGAGAGATTTACCTAAACTTGCTGCCTAAATATTACGTCACTCCCCGTTCAATTCCTGTGATGCTGCCAAACGGTAAGCGCGACTACTACGAAATTAATGACAAGGCTGGTAAAAACATTAAATTCGATTATGACGTTTCCGCTTTAGATGTATCTATAGAGCCGGGCGTTAACTTCGCTGTGCAGAAACAAATTGCGATGAAAACGCTAGAGCATTTAATGGATATCAGCGAAAGTTTTAGAAGTTTTATGGAGTCAGAAGGTCTAGAAGTGTTGCTGGAAAACATCGACATCAAAGGCATAGACAAGCTAAGATTCTTAGCGCAGAACTGGATGGAGCAACAGAAAGAGAAGGCCGCACAAGCTGCTGAGCAAGCTAAAAATCAAGTAACACCTGAGCAAATAGCGAAAGCGCAGATACAAACTGAGAACAAGAAAATTGATTCTGAGGCACAAATAAGCAGGCTAGAGGCGAGCATCGAAGCAGCTAAGGTTGCATCCAATGAAGCTATTAAAAACAAAGAAATTGATATTAAATTTTTGGAAGTGATGAGCAAGGTTCAGGGCGCTGATCTTGATCGTGCGCTGCAACAAGAAAAGGTTGCTAGCGAAAACGCTAGGACAGCAGTTGAAGCAGTGACAAAGCTTAGCAGTCACATGCAAGAAATGGGAAACAAGTCAAAAATAGGGGAACAAGCAAATGAAAGGCAAGATAACGAGCAAGCCCAAGAGTAAAACTATTTTAGTTGATATGCCAGTCAAGAAATTGGCAAAATCGACCAAAAGTGAGAGTCCAACGACCAAAAAACGTGCGGTTTTAGATGAGAGCTATAAAAAGATGAAGAAAAAACGGTAGTTGTACAAATAGTTTTTTATCTGTACTATCTTCTGAAATAGCTTACGGAAAGCACATCTCCGGCGACCACGCAATCATGCGGGAAAATGATAGATCACAGACTTAAACTGTGCGGACACGTTCACAACGGCAACAGTGAGATAACAATGATTGATGAGGCATCTTTAGATATCGGAGAAACATTACTTTCTGGCAACGCAGCTTCAGTAGAAGATGTGGCTGTAGAAAAAATGATTCCGGCATCTCGCGTTGAGGAACTTGTAAAAAAAGCTAAACTCAAGGGGAGAGACCAAGTGCAAGAAGAACTCGAATCAGTAAGAGCGGAAAATGCTAGCTTGAAGCAAAACGCAGGAAGCATGGGCGGTATGTCTGCTCCTGTCAATGTTGACGAGATCAGAAAGTTAATTATGTCTGACCTTGAGCAAAAGTTTCAAGAATCTAACAAGGCTCGTGCTGAAAAAGAGATGAACGATGAAGCTAAGAAAATAGCTGATGAATATCATTCCAAAATGCGTACTGGTAAAGATACGTACGAGGATTTTGATGACATTATGGCTGACTTTGACCCTTCTGCATTTCCAAACATGGTTTTTTTAGCTAACAAAATGGAAAATACACCTGCTGTTATGTATGAGCTGATGAAAAACCCAAATAAGTGGGCAACCATAGCAGTACTTTCAGAGCGTGACCCAAAGGCCGCTCAGAAAATGATAGCAAGTATTAGTTCTTCCATCATTGCTAATAATCAAGCTAAAGATAATGAGCAAGACATTGCTCCGCCGCTAAATCGTTTGTCATCTTCGATCACCGGTCAAGACAATGGCAAGCCGACTCTGCGCGATTTCAAAGATAAATACAGAGGATAGTTCGGCCTAACCATGTTTTGGCTTCTGTTTTTTTTTAACGGAGATATCACATGCCTGTGCCAAACAATATTTTACAAAATGTCCAAACTTACAACGAAGCTGATTTAGCATACTTACAAAATTATAGCTGCTTTATCGAAACCTCGAACAAAAAATACAGAGACTTTCAAAAAGCAAACCCAGCGAATTTGGGCGACATTATCAGTTTTGATAAACCACCTCGGTTCGTTGCTAACGATGGTTTAGAAGTGTCGTTTCAAGGTGTTGAACAACGCGTGCAACAGTTAAAAGTAGATAAAGCAAGAAATGTCGGCATCAATGTAACAGCGCAGCAATTAATTTTTAACGTTGACGATTATATGGATCGTTTCGGTCGCGGTGCGATACAAGAACTTGGTGCGGAAATTGAATCTGATATTGCTACTCTTTGCGAAACCAGTCCTTACCGATTTTATGGCAACGGCGTGACTCCGATTTCATCGTTTAATCAACTTGGCCAGATGCTTGCTTTTTTCCGAAACTTTGGTGCATCTCTTCACGACACAAAAGCCTATCTTTCCGATGTTGCTATACCTGACATCGTTGGCACAGGCTTAAATCAGTTTGTTCCTGAGTCTAACGAAAAGTTAAGAAACAGTTGGGAGCTTGGTGCATTTAGTAAATGTAGTTGGTACACATCAAACTTGTTACCAGAGCATACCTCGGGTTCAGAAGGTCAAGCGGGTGTCACTCTTACAGTTGTAAGCACAACGGTTGATGCAGACGGTGCTGTCACCGCAATCGAATTTAGCGGTACTTCTGCGGCGTCTGATGCAAGCTCAGTTGCAATTCATGACAGATTTCAATTCCAAGATAATGTTGCCGCTTTGCCGAACATTCGTTTCAGAACGTTTATCGGTCACAAGCCTTCTGCGTCACCTGTACAGTTTAAATCTACCGCAGCTGCAGCTAGCACTGGCGCATCACGTGTAACGGTTACCATTGATCCGCCTTTACAAGCAACCGCTGGACGTAACCAAAACACTACGCAAGCGATTGTTGCTGGTATGCAAGTCAAAGTTCTACCATCACACAGAGTTGGCATGGTTCAGTCGGGCAATCAGCTATATGCTGCGATTCCACCTTTACCTGATTGTGACCCGTTCAAAACTTCTGTTGTGACCGACCAAGAAACTGGCTGTAGTTTACGGCTCTACACGGGCGCGCAGTTCGGCCAAAACTTATATGGCACAGTAACGGACGCAATTTGGGGTAAAACTCAAGTTTCTGATAACGCCTTAGCAATTATTTTCCCTGTTTAATAGGAGTGACATAATAATGAGTGTAAATATCCCTATCGTGAACAAGGCATATCTTGCAGTTTCTGGATTACAAATTTCATGGGCAAGCGGAACAACGTTAACGGTTCAAGCAGGCAGCGCGAGAAATAGCACTAATGTTAATGACATCGTTTCTAGTGCATCGGTAACGATTAACGCAGCTGTAATCGGTATCAACGGCATTGATGCAGGCGCTTTAGCTAACAGCACGCTGTATGGCATTTATGCGGTTGGTGATTCTACTTACAACAGCACCTCAGGTTTCATGTTGTCAGCTAGCTTAACTGCACCAACTGTTCCGGCTAATTACGACATGATCCGTTTGATCGGTTATGTACGTACGAGCGGCGCCGCGGCGATGTTGCTTGGATATTGGAGTGGGTCAGCTAACGATAGAATGTTTAGCTACGATGCGCCAATAGCTACGGCAATTACGGCCGGTGCAGCAACTACGGATACTGAAGTAATTCTCGACACTTTTGTACCGCCAACCCAAGGCTTGGAAGTTTTGATAAACTACGTTATGACGCCAGCGGCCGCGAGTAGAACGCTAACACTCAAGCCTTACGGCGCTACAGGCGTATTTTTTCAAGCTACTTCACAGGTAACGTCTATAGTTGTACGCGGCACTGCTCTTGTGCAGGCTCAGCTTAATGCAGGCAAGCCTAGCTTAGAGTATCTATGGTCGGCTGGTGGCGGTGATGCTGTTGCATTAAATGTTGCGGCCTACAATTACAGCATTTAATAACATTAAAAAGGAAATAAGCCATGCCTTACTTAACTAGCGAACTTATTACTGATGCTTATTATCTAAGCAGCATTGTTAGTCGAGAGTTTGAGACACCTACAGGATCTCAAATGAGTGATGGCTTAAATCTTTTAAATGACGTCATTGCAGACAGAACGCTCGATAGAGGGACAATTCCATTTACTAGCAAACTCGCGATTACTGCGGTTCCGGGTCAATCAGAGTATTTTCTTTTAGGCTGTATTGATGTAAATATCTTTGTTTTTTACATAAACTCTATTAGATATCAGACTGTAAACCAACAAAGGAATGAGTTTTTTGGTTCTTATAGAGCAACAAATATCGCAAGTTTGCCGTTTGAATGGCACTTCGAAAGAAGTTTAAACGGTGGGAATTTATCATTATATTTTACACCTAATGTAGCTTATCCCATGGAAGTTTGGGGAACTTTTAGCCTAAACTCAGTTACAGAATTTCAAGATTTAGAGTTAACGATTGATAAGCCTTATCGTAACTTTTTAAAATATTTATTGGTTCAGCGTTTATGTCAGTTTAATTCGTTTTCTGTTCCCGCCGATGTATCGAGGCAGTTATCCAATTATTACCAATGGATAGATAAAAACAAAAATGTAATGGACTTGCGTCAAAGAAAATATAGTTCGCTCGGCGGTTCATACGGCATTAATTGGGGCATGGTAAATTTGAGCGGCGGATGGGTTCCTAACAGATAAACTGTTTTTTCTTAGGAAAAGTAATGACACTTACGGCTAATTCACAAGAAGTACCTGTTCGCATTGTCGGCTCATCGGTGTTCGGTATATATCAAACCGTGTCAGCCGAACGAACGTATAACATGTATATCACACGATCAGGCAACGGCGAGGAGGAGTGGTTAGTTAACTTTCCGGGTTACGCTGCTATCCTTGAAATGTTTGAAACAAATTTAGAAGGAAGAGGCACATTTCGATCGATAAGAGGTGGATTTGTCATTGCAGTTGTTGCTGGTGCAATATTTAGGATTAACGCATTTACTGAAGAGCCAACACAAATTGGCACAATGGATTCCACGACTGGCGAAGTTGTTATTGATGAAAATTTGTCGGGTCAAATCTGTATCGTTGGCGGACAAAAGGCATACATCTATAATTATCTGTTAGCCCCCAACACAGTGTCACTTGCAGCCTACACTGGCGCAGGCGCGCCTACATCGTCCGACTTTTTACCGAATTACGTGACGTATCAAAATACCTATTTTATTTTTGGTAATGCTGTATCGACTAGCGCAGGCTCGCAATGGTACATCTTCGAACAAGATAGTACTGTAACGCCGAGCTCGATAAAATTTGTAAAACTTTTAACGTTGCAAACTAAATCAGACTTTGCCAGAGCGGCTTTAAGAATCCCCGGCAAAGGAAATAACCTTATAGTTTATGGCTCAACAGTTGCAGAGATATGGACTAATGTTGGCGGCCAAAAAGTTTACCAGCGAAATTCATCAGTTAACATCGATTTTGGCACGGTGTCAGTATCGACCATTGCAGCTAACGATCAATTTGTGGCGTGGCTCGGGATAAATGAAAAATCCACGGCGTCAATCATGGTGATGACCGGCGGCGGCGCAGAAGAAATATCAACTGATGGCATCGATCATGTTTTGGAAAGAGTTAAATTTCCCGAAAGATCAACCGCGTTTCTTTATCGTCAAGGTGGGCATACTTTTTATGTTTTAACGTTTACTGATATTGCTGATAACTTTACAATCTTTTATGACTTTACGACTAAAAAGTTTTTTGACTTAACTGACTGGAATTTTACAGCGTTTCCCGCGCGTCAGATCATCTATTTCAACAATAAAACTTATTTTATCAGCTATAAAGATGGCAAGATGTATCAGTTGAGCAGCGATTTCACGACATACGACACATTTCCGAACGCCACGCCCGAGCGAGTAGATAGAATCTACGACATACCGTGCCAAAGGATAACGAATACTCATCGGCTTACTCGACCAGAAAAACAAAAAATTAACCTTTTTACTTTCGTGATGGAAAGCGGCACTACTGCTAACGCTTACGACATCCCGATATGTTTTGGCTATATACTAAACGAGCAGACTAACGGCATCATATACGACGAAAACGATCTACCTTTGTTAGTAGAAGGCGGTTACTGTTACACAAACAAGCCAAGAGTTGACTTGACGATATCCAAAAACGGCGGGAACAGTTACAGCAATGTCGTTTCATACGAACTAAAGGCAACTGGTAATTTTCACAATCAACCGCGTTTTATCAATTTAGGCTATGCACAACAGATAACTTATCAACTAAGATTCTGGGGTTCAGGTAGAAAAGTTGTTAAAAATGGCACAATGGAAATTGGAGGCTAAAAAATGAATCTTCAAGCTTTCATATCTGTTAAATTTGTTGAAGAGAATGGCTATTTAACAAATGAAATGCAGCTGTTTATTGATAACTTAATTCAAACTTTGATGGGCGGTTTAAGCAACGATGGCTGGACACTTCCCCAATTAACCGCTGCTGAGATTGCGACTATACAAATCGAGATGCCAGACGGCACTATGTGGTATGACTTAGACAGTCACGAGATAGTGTGCAAAGTTAACGGCGCGTTGCGAAAGATCACAACGACTGCGTATCCATAATTTTAGGAGTTTATATGTCACTTTGGGATAACTACAAACAAAGTCCTTTTAGCCCGCAAGGCGGGTTCGATATGCTATTTGGTCATAACGACCCGTCAAAAGACGCGAATCGCTACATGGATCAAATTCCGGGCGTTGCAGACAAATATTTTAATCCGTTTATTAAAAGTGGCCAGCAAGCTGGTGAAAAGCTACAAGGCCAGTACGACAAGATGATGGATCCAACGGCTTTTATGGATGAAATTATGGGTAAGTACAAAATGTCAAAAGGCGCCGAGTATCAGCGCGACCAGCTCGGTCAAGGCATTAGTGCAACGGCTGCAGCAGGCGGCATTGCTGGCACTCCTGATCATCAGCGTCAGTTCGGGGAGATGTCGGAAGGTATTATGAGTCAAGACATGCACCAGTACTTAATGGACGCTTTAGGCATTCATGCAGGCGCATTATCTGGCGAACAAGATATATATGGCAAAGGCTTTAACGCCTCAGGGTCAGCAGCAGATATGATCGGTGGCAATCTTGCATCCCAAGGAACGATGGCATATCAGCAAGCGAATCAAAAAAATATGGATCGTAACGCAATGCGAAATGCACTAATGAAAGCTCTCGCACAGGGCGCAGGCGCAGGCGGCTAAAATCAAATACAGGAAAAAGGGTACATCATGGCAATTTCGTTTCCTAATTTTTTATCAGCTCAACTTGTAAAGCCTGATGAGTCAGGCATTAGTGATGTTTATAACAATTTTTATCAAGGCATGAACATGCCGCAAGATGCCTTGATAAAAAAAATTCAGGCAGAGTTTGCGCGGCCGAAAGAAGAAGAAGCGTTAAAATCATCACAGTTAGCAAACTATCTTGCTGGCATACAAAATGAATATGCGCGCCCAAATGCTGAGCAAAGTTTAGCTACATCTCGTTTGTCAAATCGAAAAACTGGCTTAGACATCGATAAAATGGTTTTAGAAATGCAGCAGCAGAAAGAGCTAGAAAATCAGTTGCGCAATTATATGAATCAAGGCGGCCAAGGTGGCCAAGGCGGTCAATTGCCACAGCAATCAATGCCTAGCGGTCAATTGCCACAGCAAGGCGGCCAAGGTTTCCAGATGCCGCAGCAAGGACAAAGACAGCAACCACCGCGCAAAATGACCTATGTTGATGATGCAGTCAGTGCGATGAGAAAAATTAATCCTGCGCTAGCTGACGTTTTGCAAAAACAGGCAGCTCAACAAGTGCAGCCATCTTTACAACAACAACAGCAACAACAAGCTAGCGGCTTAACATCATTGGGCAACCCACAAGATGATCATCCGTCTTCTGCAGCGCTTACCGAAAATAACAATGTACAACTTTTAGAAAAAGGCAATCCGTCACAGTACGGGGTAGATAAAATGTGGGATGCAAACCCACTTTCAAGAGAATTTTTGAAGAAAAAGGGTTTTAGTAAAAAGCAGGACATTAAGTTTAATGCCAAAACCGGACAAACAACTATTCTTACAACTTACCCGAGCGGTCGTGTAACGACTCAATCAACAGCTAGCAATGCCGAATCTTTGGAAACTCCGCTGACCAGTAAAATGGTAAGTAAGCACCAAGGTATTATTGCAGCAGTAGATAATGCGATTCCAACCATTGAAAAAATATTAGATTTGAATCAAGGTGACTGGGAACAATTTCCGCGATCGTCCGGCGCATTACCCGGCTTAGGTTGGATTCCCGGCAATCAAAGTAAGTCTACAGAGTACGAGGCGCTCGTTAGCTCGGCGTTAGATTCATTGGTCGGCGCGTACGGCTTGCCTATGTCAAACGAGGGTATCGAAACCGTAAAAAAACAATTGCTGATCAGTCACGGCGAAACCGATGTAGCATACAAAAAAAGATTAAAAAATCTTCTTGAAGACCTAAAAACACGTCAAGCGTATTCGGCAAAAGAAGTTAAAAAATCGGCAAAAAATCCACCAATAGATAGCGGTGAGAATTCAAGCTTCTCATCGAATGACTGGGAGGAAGTTTAATGCTAAGAAATGACATGATTTCTATACGAAACAAAAAAACTGGTGAGACCATACAAGTACCACGGTCTCAGTTTAAACAAGTGGCGCCACGCGAACAAAAAGGCTTCAAGGGTATAACCAATGATATTTCTGACTCTTTAGGTTCAGCGCCAGCGGCGTTAGGCGATATGCTTAAATCAATTCCGGATGGCATCAAAAAAGCAGGCAGTTATGCACTTAGCAATAATCCAGTTTCGACATTCGCAAACCTTGGCGCAGGGGCAGTCGAGTCTGGCGCGGGCTTGTTGAGCTCGCCTCAAATGCTCATGCGATACCTATCAGAAAAATTCCCGAAATCAATCAAGAATGATTTTAAAGATCCAACTTTTTACGAAGGTATTATGGACTTTGAAAAAAACCATGGCATGTCCGCTAGAGACGGCGAGGAAAGCGTAAGAAACGTGGGCGGCTTGCTTGGTGGCGGGAAGGTACTATCTAAGCTTCCCAACATGTTATCGAGAACTGGCGCGATTGCAGCAGAGCAAGGCGGCAAAGGCGGTGACCCACTGCACGCGGCTATTTTAGCGATGGCAGGTGATCTTTTAGCTAAAAGCGCATCCAAAGGTATCAATAGCGCGGCTGGAATGAATAAACCACAAGCTAAGCCGATGTTACCACCTGATGAAAGCAGTGGAGATGGTGGTTTAAATCAAAATCCACAATCGATGCAGGCCGATACCCAAATCATCCCGCAAATGCAAGAAGCGGCTGATAAATCGACAGCACAACAGCCAGTAGAAACGCCACAAGTGCAGGCAGTAGGAACGCCACAATTGCAGGCGAACATGCTGGGAATGCCAACGACTCCGGGCTATATGAACACGATTAGCAACATTCCGGCTGCAGCGACAAATCTTGGTAAAACTCTTGCGAAAGCTACAATGAAAATTCCAGAAATTGCAGGAAAAACCACGGCCTCTATTTTAGAGAAAGCGGCTGATATGTCACCGAAAATGACTCAATCAATTACTCAGCCGACCTTTGGTGCTTTGGCTTCGTATCTAAAACATCTTTCCGTTCCGCCAGAAGAAATGGCAACAAGAAAAATTTTTGGTGATTTAAAAGAAGCACAGGTTCCAATAATGCAAGAAAGAATGGGCGCAGCAAAAAGGTTAGGTCTATCTTATCTATCGCCTGCAGAAGCTGCCTTATCAACTTTTGAGGCAGAGAAGCAAGGTGGCATTGGTAAAACTTCGGCTGGCTCACAAGAGCTATATAAGCAAGGTGGAATACGCGCTCAAGATGAAATTAATGCATCAAGCAGGTTCCTTGATGAGATTTACAATGATAAAGAATTGTCGCAAGAAATGAAAAATAGATATGAAGAAACAATGAACGGCAGAGTTAGTCATGAATTTATCCAAAAGCATTCTCAGCTACCTGTAATTGCAAGTGCCATGAATAAAATAAATACTGATGCATCGTACAGGCAAATAATCGAACGTGAACTAGGAGTTCCGCTCGATAAAGTTAACCCAAAGACGTTTAGATATTGGGATATAATGAAGCGCGTTTTATACGACATGGAAGACGCAAAAACGTCAAAAATTGGCAAGCCTACAACACAATCAACAGAAATAGGCAACACACGGAAAAATATTGTGCGAGAAATGGATGCCATTAAACCAGACGACTATCCTGTTGCTAGAAGTATTTCAGAGCGGCAGCATACAAGGAATAATCTTGAGAATTACTTTGATAAAAGACCAATGACCCTAAATAACTGGCACAAGTATTTATCAAGCTCAAAAAATTACAATAATTTATCTGAAAAAATTAAGGCTTTGCCTGATGCAAAGCAAACACTGGCAGACATTCATTTACTTGGTGGTGATATCATCCCCAATGAGATGACGATCAGAGAAGCTACTAAGTTAAAAAGAATGGGTATGTCTACACCAAGAAATAAGCTTGATGCTTTGAAACAAGAATTAGATGAAAAGTACGGTAAAGAGCATGACGTTGCATCTGTTAAGCTAATGACAAACCCAGACTGGCTGCAAATGTTTACTGAACAATTGTCAAATACTAGAAAAAAGAACTAAAGGAATTTAAAGATGTCGATTAACCCGCTTTATATACCACTCTTTAATATCGAAGAGGTCATATTAAATAAAGACACTGGCTTACCGCTGTCGGGCGGCATTGTTACTTTTTTTGAAGATGAGCAACGGTTAAATCCAAAATCTGTTTTTAAGATAACAGGCATTAGTCCAGATTATACTTTTTTAGACGTTGGCGCGGTTTTCACCTTAGGCATATCGGGAACTTTTGTTGATGCAAGTGGGAACCCTTTTGTTCCTTACGCTTACCCATATAACGCACTGGGCGTTTTAGGCCTTTATTATGTCACTGTTAAAAGTGCTGGATTGGTTGAGCAATTTACGCGTGAAGCGGTACCCTACGTTGGCGCCGGCGGCGTTTCACCATCTGAAAGAAGCAACACGGCAAACGAGTTAAGTAACCCGCAATTTGTCGAGATATCTTTTCCCGGCGCTAGCATGACAATAAGCGTTACGGGATCAAATACGGTTACGCCGATTGCGCCGAGTTGGGATTTAATAACGAGCGGCACTGGTGATGTAGTCTTGCAGAGATTAGAGCCAACTGCTGCAGGGATACCAACCAACCCTCCCTATGCGCTAAGTATTAGCGCTGGTGCGTCTCTAGGTGCAACAGTGACGCTAAGACAGCGATTGTTAAACTCACCTGCTTTAATGCGCTCAGAATTCGCGAGCGGTACTTTAGCAGCTGCAGTTTTAAGCGGCGGATCAGCTAATATCAGTATGACTTATATACCGTCAACTGGTACCACCACCACCACTATTATAGCAAATACAGCAATTTCAACGGATGGTGCTTATCATGTTATTAGCGGTAATGCTGCTGTAGCAGACAACATAAGCGACCCCGCTAGCACTGGGTACGTTGATATAAATGTTTTAATACCCACTTCACGCGTTATTGCTATCACAAGCATTCAAGTTGTTGGCGTGAGTTACTCGGTAAATTTAGTTTTTGATGAACAGTCAGCAAACAGGCAAAAAGACCAGCTTTTTCACTATTATGAAAACTCGCTTGTTAAACAGCCGAAATCTAATATTTTAGCAGGCTGGAATTTTGGATTAAATCCTTGGCAGTTTAGAAACCCTGCTGTGTCTAATGTCGCAAACAACACGTATACCGCAGATCAAACTATTATTATTCAGCAAGCTTTTGTCGACTCAGCAACAGGTAATAATGTTTCTGTACAGCAAGGTTCTCTGACGCAAAATTACGGATTTTTGGTTAAGTCTGTCACTGCAACAAATAAATTCTGCATGTTGCAATATGTGGCTCCGCAAACGGCAAGACCTTATTGGGGTAAGAAAGTGTCTGTGATGGTTAAGGCTTCTAGCATTATTACCGCGCCCAACGTAACGACACCACAGTTTAAAGTTAGGCTTGTATATCGAGCAGGCTTACCCGCAACACCGATGACGCAGACAGTGCCAGTTTCAGCTTGGGATAACGCAAATAACAGCATTCCTACTCTTGCAGGCTGGACTTACATTAATGCAACGAATGACCCTTTATATACTCTGACCGTAACAGAGGATTATTATTCATTTAACGGTTTCCAGCTGCCTGCTTCTACTAATGCAGACATGACCCTTGGCGTTATGATTATAATGATGAACAATCTTGATAGCACCAATACTCCAGATCAGATTCTTTTTGATAGCGTTTCTCTCGTTCACAACGATTTTGCGATTGAAGCTGAGCCCGAAACTGAAGATCAAAGCATAGCAAAATGCCAATTCTATTTTGAACATAGCTATGATGTTTTTCAACCAGCGTCAGGAACGGGTGTTGTAACAAATGTTGGCGTGCGCTTTAGCAAAAATGATTACATAGAAAACGGCGGTAACACCTCAGTTAAACGCAGGGCGTTTGGTAGCGACTTCATGCAAGTTAAAAACAAAGTGCCAACTATGCATCTTTACGGTTCTAACGCTACGACATCAGACAGAGTAAGCATTTTACTTAGAGACAGCAACGGTAACACAGTAATAACAAGATCAGATATTGCTGTTTCGACAGGTTATGCAGTGCTCAGCGCAAGCAAAACAAATTTTTATTATTTACCAAAACTCGCGGCCGAGGTGTCATCTTCAGGTGCAAATTTCCAACAGTACTACGTACAGACAGAATTTCATTACGAGGCAGATGCTCGTCTCGGCGTTTAACAAAAGGAAAAAAATATCATGACACAGCAATTCAGAACGCAACAAGAAATAAAGGCCATAAATGATTTTGGCCAAATTTTTTCAGATCAAATTTATAGCGCGACATTGGTTGCGGCGACTGAAACCACTTTAACAGTACCCGGCGGCGGGGTAATGGGCGGCATGTCATCGTATGCTGGCAGCAATGCAAACAATAAAGTTAGAGCGGTTATTCACACTGATTTAGCTGTCTGGGTGTCTGTTGATCTAGTTGCTGACGTGCCAAGTGGTGCGTCTTTTGTAAAAGACACCTCGGAATTAATTCCTGCGGGCGCTGAAAAAGCCTATACATTAAACGTTGGTCAAGTTTTAAGTTTTTTCTCAAAAGCAGCAACGACACCAAGCATTAGTGTTGCTTTTTACGCGCTATCAAGCTAAGAAAATGAGGAAAAATCATGGCAGCAATAAATAGTAAGTTTAGCAACTTCGCTGACGGCGGCGCATTAGCACCAAATGATATTGTTGTGGGCTTGCGTGCAGGCGTGAATACCAGATTCAGTTTCACTGACCCAACAGGCGTATTTCTGCCGTTGTCGGGCGGAACAATGACGGGCAATATAAACATGGGTGTCAATCTGATATCCAATTTAGCCACCCCCGTAAGTGCTGCTGATGCTACGACTAAAGCTTATGTTGATTCTGCTATTGCTACTTCAGTAAGCGGTTACTTGTCGTTGGCTGGCGGAACAATGACGGGTGCGATTGCCATGGGTAACTTTCGTATCACTGGACTGTCAAACCCATTGCTAGCGCAAGACGCAGCAACAAAAGCATACGCCGATGCTGCTGCTTCAGGGTCTTTTCTTGCGTTAGCTGGCGGTACGATGACGGGCAACATAAATATGGGTGTCAATTTGATATCCAATTTAGCCACCCCCTTAAGTGCTGCTGATGCTGTCACGAAAGCATATGCCGACCTTAAGTTGGCATTAGCTGGCGGCACAATGACGGGTGCTATTGCGATGAACGGCAATAATGTTGCTGCCATTGGCACAATGTCTTTTGCTAATAGCGGTTTCACTGTTAGTTTCACCGCGCCAACGTTGGCAGGAAATAGCAATTATGTTTTGCCGCCAACATTTCCCAGCATTAATGGTTATATTTTAGGATCATCAACACTTGGCGTAATGACGTGGATTGCGAATACAGCAGGCTCAATGGTGAGTGTCGTTGGTACAGCTAATCAACTAAATGTTGATGCTACTGATCCGCAAAATCCTATTTTATCTTTATCATCGACTGTAAATTTACCCGGCACTTTTAACATACAAAGCACAACAGCTATCAATGCGATTCTTGACGAAGATAACATGGTATCTAATAGCGCTACCGCTGTACCAACTCAGCAAAGTGTAAAAGCTTACGTTGATACTGCAGTTGGTGGTGGAAGTTTAACGTGGTCAGAACAAACAGGAACGACTCAAGCCATTGCAGTACAAAACGGCTATATTTTAAATAATGCCGCGCTGGTAACTGCAACACTTCCTGCAACGGCGGCAATAGGTCAAATTTTCGAACTTGTTGGCAAAGGCGCTGGATTATTTAGGCTTGCACAAAACGCGTTACAAACCGTGCATATATCCGGTGACTCAACAACAGCTGGCGTTGGTGGCTCGTTAACAGCAGTTGATAGGTACGCTAGTTTACAAGTGATATGTATCACAGCGAATACAAATTTTGTTGTTAAAGCGTCCGCCGGTAATTTCACTTTAGTTTAGTAGGGGTTTTAAATGACAGTAAATTCCATCGGTCTAGATATACCTGTACCCGTTTTTAAGGGCGGAACTGGCGTAACTTCGCTAGGTTTTCCATGCCAAGGTAGACTAACGATAACGACAGGCGTACCCGTTACTACCGCAAATGTAACAGCAGCAACTACACTATTTTTTACGCCTTATTTTGGATCAACGCTTGCACTGTATGATGGCACAAGATGGAATCTGTATTCTTTTACGCAACTTTCTATCGCTGTACCTGCAACGACCGCAACGTTATATGATGTTTTTGTTTATGACAATGCCGGCACGTTAACACTTGAACTTACTGCATGGTCAAGTGCTACCGCTAGAGTAACTGCAATTGCATTTCAAAATGGCGTTTACGTTCGATCTGGCGCGACAACTCGAAGATATTTAGGCACTTTTAGAACTACGGCAGTTAGCGGACAGACAGAAGATTCAACTGCGAACAGGTTTCTTTGGAATTATTATAATCGAGTTGTAAAGTCATTAACAAGAGTTGAGACTACTGCAAGTTGGACGTATTCAACAAATGTTATACGACAAGCAAATGCAAATGTATTAAATCAAATTAATTTGATCACAGGCGTGTCAGAAGATATTGTATCTTGTAATCTTAAACACACTTGCAGTCTAGCAACTAACAATGCAAATAATATTGCAGGTATTGGCCTCGATTCTATAGTCGCTTTTGTAGCGGGTGACACGACTGGCATTGCATTAACAGGATCATTGGCTGCCGATACTTTGCTGAAACAATTTAACCAGACTTGGAATGGTTACACTGGAATAGGTTATCATTATTTTTCATGGCTAGAGATTGCACCCAGCAACTTACCTACAGTGACTTGGTGGGGTATAGTTAGTGGCTCGCCGTCATCGGGCATCACAGCAAATATTTTATGCTAAATCTTGGAGAATGACATGCCATTACAAGATAGTTTAGACGAAAAAGTTAGATTAGTAAGCCCAATTGCTGGTATTTCATTTGGTGATTTAAATGATAAACGAACGTGGCGCATAGACTTTGATGAGTCAGCAACACCACAACAAAAAAATGCAGCTAAAGACGTAGTTGATAATTTTGTTTATGATGACGAGGAAAAAGAAAAAGACAAGTTAAGACAGCTTGTAGATAAAGTTAAAAGCGATCCGCTTTATCGTCGTGAATATAAGCTTTATTTATCAACTAATCCTTCCGCCACATTTAAAGATTTTATTGTGTTTTTAGAAACATTTTAAAAGAATAAATGACTTATAAATTAACTTAAAAAGGAATGATCGATGGGTACATTAAATCTTGAAAGAATCAGCTTGGGTCAAGTTGGCGTTAAACCGGGATCTGTTAAAATGGTATCAAGCGCAAATCTTGCGACTGTTACATCAACGGGATATTTAAACGGCGTAGGCAATCAGATTCAACCAAGCCTTTTATTAGCACCTTCCGATGTAATCGAGTGTTTATATGATTACAACGAAATAACAGACACGGGAAAATTAATTTATTTGCAGCCACTTATTGTTAACAAACTGATTACGCTTGTGGCGTGGGTTAACTCCGCATCATACATAGCAGTGCCAATTACCGCGGCAGAATTCAACGGCATGTATGCAGCACCTAAGTTATTAGTCCCAGCTCGTGGCGCAAATACTTTGTTAGTGTTGGATAAAGTGCAATTGTTGATGACTTACAATTCTGCAAATTACGCTGCAGGTGGTGTTACTGCGATTCAGTACGACAGCACCGCAAACGGCGCTGGTGTCATTGCTTCAAGCACGTTAGCGGCTGCTACTTTTCAAGATGCTGCTAGCACTGCGTGGAACTTTAATGCGGGCGTAGTAGCTGAGACGTTTAGCACTTGCGTGAACAAGGGCTTATACTTATCAAACATTACTACTGCATTTACAACGGGTAATAGTGCAATGGTAGCCCATGTTTGGTATAGCGTTATTCCGACTGTTTAAGTTTTACTTTATAAAATAAAAGGGGCTGTAAAAGCCCTTTTTATTAAGCATATGGTGCGTCCGACAGATAAATGTTTTTGTAAAAGATCAAGTGCAAAGGCTATTCAGTAAGCCACCTTTTTTTCCATTTTTTATCAACCAAGTTGTTTTCGATAAGCACAATTAAAAGATTAGCTATTGCGTTTGACATGTTTTCATCTGCTTTAGCAATAATTCTTTGATCATAATATCTAGCGCAATACAACGTTTTACCGCATGTAATGCTATGCACTTTTATTATTTCAAAAAGCGTGCTGTTTATTTTTGTCATAGCCATCTCTGCTAACTCTGTTGCTAAAAATGCTGAGTATCGAGTTTTCCTTGCATTTTTGCCTTCATCTTGACCTAAATCCCATTGGCCTTTATCTTGTAAATCTTTTAATTGATCTAAACTTAAGTCATCATCGAAATGATTGAATGCACTAAAGTAAAAATGGCTTTCTTGTTTTACTTTTAGTAAGTAAAGTTTTTTACTCAGATCACGACTAGTAACGTGCGTTGATATGTCGGTCATGCTTCATCCTTACTTTGTGAATCTAACTTTTCATTTTCCATTTTGTTACTCTTTTTTTCTACCTATCCCAAGACTTAGACCCCGACCCAGACCCAGACCTAGACCTAGGCCTAGGCCAAGGCCAAGACCCAGACCTAGACCACGACCTACACCAACATCCAGACCAAGACCTAGACCTAGACCTAGACCCAGACCGAGAGCATGTACCAATATCAATTATCTTCATCATCGTGTCCTCGACCCCGACCTAGACCTAGACCTAGACCTTGACCTAGACCAAGACTCAGACGCAGACCAAGACCCAGACTCAGACCAAGACTTAGACACAGCCCCAGAAACAGACCCAGACATAGACCAAGACTTAGACACAGCCCCAGAAACAGCCCCAGAAACAGACCCAGACATAGACCAAGACTTAGACTTAGAACCAGACCAAAACCGCGAGCGAGTATTAACATTAAATAGCTGCATCATTTTTATTGTTGCTTTGTAGGAACTGGGTGCTTCCATATTGTGGCGTCTACAATTGATGCACGATTTACAATAACTTGATCAACAAATGGTTCTACTTCGTTTAGTTTTCCGGTTTTAAGTGCATCGTGAAATCTGCCAGAATCCGCGATCCACACAGCATTACCAAGTAACATTTCTTTCTCGTTAATTGCTATCAAGTTACCGATCAAATGCATTGTAACAGTGCGGATAAAATAAGAATTTCCAACACACCAAAAATCATCACAAACATCAAGCTTCGCTTTTAACATCTCAACTAACTGAATTACTTCTTTTAATTTCATTTCTTCAAGCATTTTTATTTATCCTTTATTTTTTGTTACTCTATCGGTTTACTTCCGTTATCTTGATCTGCTAACACAATTGCTTTTATTGCCCACATAATGCATTGCTCAAGATTAGTCATTGCTAGTGACATCTCACGGTTTTTAACTTTCAGGAAAACTTCTTCTATCGATTCCGCCATTACTTTAATGTCTACAATCAATCCAGTGTTTTTTGGGTGCATCGGGTTATACTCTTTTCTAAATGTATCTTTCATTGTGTTGATCCTGTTTAAAAATTTTCTATTTTATTTATTAGCTCTTCAAGATGAAGGTGCACAGCTGACCCTGCCTGAATTGATAAACCTGTATCCCAAATGTGAATACAAGCTTTCACAAAAAGGTGAATAGATTCATTATTTTTTTGTTCTCGTAAAAAAGTCGCATCGCAATTACAAAGTTTTGCAACTGAGACCATAAAAAGATCTTTATTACATTCGCTTCGGCCAGTTGGGTCATATATGCCATTTAAGTTAGTGTAATCGCTAAAAAATATATCTTGTGAGTCTTTATATACAAAAAGCATTTGCGTATGTATGTTAGCTTTTTTTGGATTGGGAAAAAAAGCTACTACATCTTTCCCAGATCGTGTAACAACTTTATCGCCCGCCATAGCTCGTTCTAAATTAAATGATTCCAATTTCATTCTGCACACCCTATTTCTTCAAGTAGTTCTTTTGCATCGCACACCTCGCAAATTGTACCCACACAAACAAGACACATATGATTTTTACTAGCCTGAGCCTTCACAAAATTTAGCAACTTTTCATATCTTTTAGCTTTAATCGGCGTCATTCCAGCGTTATCATAAAATAGTAAGAAACGCTTAACCGTGTCATCAGTACCTTGTTTATAGCCAGCATTATAAGCAGCTTTTATATTTCTGTTTTCAAACTCTAGACCGCTATGGCTGCATTCTTTTTTAGCCATTATTCACCTACAATTTTATATTTTTTATTAATCATTAAATTCATTTTTTTAAAATTTGACGACTGGCAGGAATTGCACCCGCTGCAAGCGCATTAGCTTTAAGCTGCTGCTGTTATAAGACCCAGTACCCGAAGGCATAAAACACTACTTAGCTGGTATCTATCCGCTTTTAAAACAGTTTATTTTATGTGTCGCTGTCCACATCGCAATCGTCATACTTATGAGCATTACTACTCATCACTTCCAACGCTCCACGTCTTTGGAATTCCGTCTTTTAACCTAGTTGCTAAACCCACGCACTTGTTTCAGGCTTACTGCTTCTGAGCCTTCAAAAAATTCTTTGCTAAAGTCACGCACTTTATAGACATCAATATCGTTACAGCTAAAAATATTGATAAATGCTAAATTTTGTTCGTTTTCAAAGTGAGCTGTCATGCATGATGTTTCTAAAAGCTGCACCATCGAAAATCCTTCTTTTTTCCCTTCACCAAAATTTACGATTTGACAGTCGCCTATACGCTCAAGTTGCATTAGCTTGCAAAGCTGCAGCACGTAATCTTGAATTTTTTCTTTGCTTCGGATTGAGTCAGCATTACAATCTCGTATATCTATAGTAGCAAAACTGTTCACTATATACTCTCCTTTTGAGAATTGGCTAAAGTTCTTCGCCGCGTTAGATTTTTAACGCTGCGCTCATCAATCGCATAAAAAGTGCCAACTTTTCGACATTTTATTAAACCTTCGCGTATCAATCTACGAACTTGAGACGTTGAAAAACCGTATATTTTTGCTACCTCGCTCGTGCTGAGTAGTGCCATTTACTTGCTCCATTACTGCCGCATGCAGTTTGTGATTTTATGCGTGTATCAAACATAAAATTATGTTTAAATAAAATAGTAAAATCATGCTGTACTCCTTCCATGCGATACAGATAGCGCCCCCATGGCGCTTTTCTGCTTTTGACTTTAATTAATTTCGCCTGTTTCTGCATTTACAAAACCTTCCAGCTTTGGTGCTGATTTAGCTGCGATTAGCTGATTTACTCGTTCGCTTGCTGATGTATCGTTTTCTTGTGTGCGAACTATTTTAAAAACTTCTTCGGGCTTAAGCATACCGTCTTTTAAAGCTGTACCCATGCCGATAAGCGCTGTCAAATCATCAGCGGTAAACTCAGCAAAGTTGGTTTTACCGAAATAATCGAACATTTCGCTTTGATTGATACCCATTTTTACTAGCTTGCTCACTACTGCTGTCACTTTAGCGCTTAACGTTTTAACGTCACCCACACTATAATCAATCGCTTTTTGATATATTTTTCTGACCAAAGCTTTTGGTATTACTTTAAAAATCGCGTTTCGTAAAGCTTTAGCGCTTGATGCTTTAGTAAGCATGACTTGCATATCTGCGCTTGCTTGGTATCCGCCTTTACCGTCTTTTTGTCCAAAAATGATGCTAACAGTATCTTGCATAGCAATTTTAACGTTGGTTTCTAAATCCCAGCACACACCTTCTGTTGTAATTGTTCGCCCATCATTTGAGACTATTCTAGTCGCAGCATGTAAGTTGCCCCAAGCGCTTGCAACGATCTCAGCTAGTCTTACTGACTCGCCTTTAATCACAATGGTGCTTCCTTTGTCTTTGCGCGGTAAAGCATAAAAGCAGCTTTGTGCAGTCTCTTCGTCAAGCGTTGCAAGCTGTGTCGCGTAAGCAATCGCTTTGTTAATATCACGCGGATAAGCTTTAGCAGTTGTTATCTGTGTATCTAATGCAGCGCGAGCTAAAACGCTGGATTCTTGTACGATTAATTCTGTCATTTTTATTACTCCTGATTAAAATTTTTCAACCCAGCTTGGCAGCGAAACTGTTGTAGTTTTATATCCCTGCCATTCGCCATTTTCTTTGGATGCTTTAAATTTTATTAAAGTATTTTTAAAGATGCTACGCGCTGTTTCGAGCGCAGTTTCATCTAGTATATACACAGCTACACAAAAAGGAAAAGTCTTCTCCACTACGATAAAAGCATGGTTTTTAACTGCTTTGCCCGTTGCGTGTAGGATCCCCTCAAAATTCATTGCTGACTGCATGTGATATCCATACTTGACCATTGAGCTTATAAATGACCTTTCATCAGCTGACGCTGCAGTTTTTAAGTCGACAGTCATATCATCGTGCCAAATATCCGGCCGAGTCTTGCAAAGTACATCAGTGTGAGGATCGCGCCAAAAAATTGAGTTTTCGTAAACGGCGCCTTTGATTAAATCGCTTGCTTGCGGGTGTCGTTCAACGCTTTCTTTCATAGCAATTAAAATTTCGTGATGCTTTTTGCTTAATACAATTTTTCCTCTGCTTGATGACTCAAACAGATTTTTTGCAAATATCCTGTTTTGTTCTTGCCGAAATTTAATCTCTTTATTTGCTTCAAACATTTCTTTGCCTGATGCATCACCAAATTCCGCTTTTAGATCTTTTAAAAGCGGAAAATCATCAAGTTCTGGCAGCGGTATATTGTCCACAATGTATTCTTTTTCAAATAACTCAGGCTCTAGCAGCATAGTATGAAACGCACTGCCAAAATTCATTGCTTCTGTTGCTTCAACAATCGGCCTTTTTTCGTTCAGGTAATGATTCCAATAAATTTCAGGACACATTCTAAACTTCATCAAACCCGACCTGCTGACTCCTTCTGAAGCGTGATATTGCTCGTTCGGTAAATCTTTTATAACGCCTAACATTTTATTTCTCCAATTTTGTAAAACGTTTTAAGTTGCGCCTATTATACATTGTTATAGCGCACGGCTACAAGCGTTAAATAATGTCAATTTAATTATAATTTTTGCTTGTTAAAAATTTCTTGTCCTAGATGATCAAAAGCAAGCCTTACAGCCATTTGCGCTCTATTCTCAAATTCTAACCAAGTGACCAACTTTTTCTCATCAACTTTGTATTGCGAAAATTTTGATATTGCTATCGCGTATGCCATTACCATTTCTTCAAGCAAGTACGGGTCTTCGCATCCTTTTTGGGCTTCTTTTTGACACACTCGCATTATAATTTTGCTTATTCTTGCGCTTATTCTTACAGCTTTTTCAAGTATCGATATAATTTGATCGTCTTGTAATTGCATTTTTTCCATTACTTTTACCTTTTTATTTTTTGCAGTAAATACATTTTGTCCCTACACTATAACTCTTGCAAATTAAACACCTAAAATAATTACTAACATTTTTTAAATACGCCATCTTTTTTGCCTTATATATAAAAATTATTGATACTAAAACAATTAACCAAATATGTGACAAAACCTCTAAAAAGAAATTAAGCATGTGAACCTCTTAAATTGTATTAATATCTTGTTTAAAATATCCCAGTAGGATGTTTAACTCACTAAGAAATTTATTTAAAACTTTAGAAGCTTCGCAAGACTTAACGTCAGGGCTGCTTTGTGAAAAAAGAAAATCAAAGTATATCTCTAGTTTTGCTTTGTCTGGCAAGCGTGCAAGCCTAGCATCTTCTTTCTTAACGTCTCTCAATCTTTTTTCTTCTTTCATTTTTTCATCAAGCAGCGTTTTAGCTTTTACAGCTTCTTCTGCTTCTTTCTTAGCAATGACTTGCTGTTCCTTCTGCCACTTAGCTTTATCAATAGCGTCTCTTTCAGCCTTTAACTCGTCTTCTTTGGCCTCTTGTTCGCGTGCGATTGCATCTAGTCTTACCCGCTCGTCCTGCAGCGCTTGTAGCTGTGCTTCAATTTTTTCTTTATTTATGCGCATAGCTTCATCCTGCGCTGCAGCTGCAGCAGCAATCTTTTCAAGACTAAGCTTTTCATATTCTTGCCAAGCATTAAAGTGCGGTTTAACCGTTTCAATAACTAAATTAAAATCATGGTCGCTATCTGTTGATACTTTGTAAAAACTGTAAGTGTGTTGATAATTTTCAAAGCTTACAGCAAAATTGGATATATCTTGTGCCGAGTATCCTAATGCTGATAATTCCATGCTTCTTAAATGATACCTAGCCTGTTTTGCTTCCAGTTCTGCCTGTTTTATTTTCTCTTTTTCTTCTTTGTATGCATTTTCTTGAGATGACAAAAAAGATTCGAGCGGCGTAAAAAGATCAGTTATTCTTTTTGCTTCTTTGCTGATCGCGCGATTAAAGTCTAGCGCGTCAGCTATTAATTCTTTTCGCTTTTTTTCTACTTCTACTCTGTAACCTTTTACTACAATCCTCGCAGTTCGTACTGCATCATAGCCCGCAACATCATCAATGCCTTGAATCGTAAGCATGCTGTAATCAGCATTTAGTTTTGCAATAGCTGAATCAGTGACGTTAAATTTTTCTAGTTCTTTGTCTATAAATGTTAAATTTTTCATTTTTTACCTATTCCAAAATTTTTAAAGCTTCGGTTTCTGTTTCATAGCCTTGCGGCTCTATCATGCCGCAATCGGTCGTCAACCAAAACGGACAAATGCTAAAATCAAAATCTTTCCAGTATGAAGCGCATTCGTGACCATTTATATCTACGTCACAATAATGACGTGAATTTTCGCAGTCGGGGCAATGACCGTCCCACATTGTTTGATCGCCTATCATCTCTTCAGCTGTACATAAAAACACACCGCTTTGAATTTCTTTCATGACTACACCTTTTTTTGTTTTATTTTGAAAAATCACCTCAGCGCGCTTGTAAACGCGCTGTCGTTATCACTCGTAAATTTTTTGTTCGTCACTTCGGTTTTTTTGAAGTTGCTCAAGCGTTTCCCACGTTTTATCTTCAAAGCAACAAAGTTCGGGTAAATTGTCATTTAACGCGTCATAAACTTGCCGCAATTTTTCGATTGTATCGATTGCACTGTAAATTTCTTTTACGTCTGCTAAAAACGTTTGCATGTACTCAAAGTCATCTAGCTCTAAATCGTAAAGACTATTGATCTTTATCAAAAGCTCATGAGTACCGCCAGTTTCGCTCAAATCCAAGTCTTCGTGCGGGCAATCTAAATCGTCATTATAAAAAAATTCGGCCGTTTGATACGCTGCTTTAAAAGCAGTACCGTTTATTATAATATCGTTAAAAACATCTAGATTACGTAGCGCGTAAAAACCAAAAGATTGATTGCCAGCAATCGTAGAACTGTAATAAATATCTTCATAGCGTGTAGTTTCAATTTTTAATTTTTCTGCTTTGTTCATTTTAAACTCCTTCTTTTTGCTTAGGCGGTATGCCTTATCGCAAGAGCATAATGCCATATCTTACGCTCGCATGCAAGCGTTAATTATAGGTTTTTTCTTAACCGTTACCGTTACCTGAACCGTAGCCTGAACCAAAAGCGCAACCGAACCCGTCACCGTGACCAATTCCGTAACCATCACCTGATCCAAAACCGGTTCCGTTTGATCGGCAGTTACCTGATCCAAAACAAAAATTGTCATTGTAATCGTAACCAGCGCCGTCTCCTGACCCATCCTCGCTACCACAACTTGGATCGTAAATAAAATTTTCAAAAATTGAATTTAAATTTCCCAGATTTTCATTTTCCATATTTTCTAGTCCTTAACCATTCCCGTACCCGCAACCGTCACCGGAACCGGAATCGCAACCGTCACCGAAACCAATCCCGTTCCCGAAACCGTCACCGGAACCATCACCGCAGCCTGAACCATCACTTTCATCGTCACCGTAACCGTCACCGTAACCCCAACCGTCACCGTTACCGTTACCTTCACCTTCACCGCAACCGTAACCATCACCGCAGCCGGAACCGTTGCCAAAACCGTCACCGAAACCGGAACCAGAACCGTCACCGTATGTTATTATTTTTTTCATATTTTAATCACATCCCGTGCCGTCACCGTCACCGCAACCATTCCCGTAACCGTTACCATAACCGGAGCCGGAACCGTAACCGCCACCACACCCGTCACCGGAACCGTACCCGTCACCGGAACCGTAACCGTAACCGGTACCGCAACCGTTTCTGTATCCGTAACCGGAACCGTCACGTGAACCGTAACCGGAACCGTGACCGTGTCCGTAGTGCCAATTTAAATTTCCCATTTTCTAGTCCTTTTTGTTAACCTTAACGTAAACCGAAACCGGAACCGGAACCAGTGCCGTACCCGAAACCTTCACCGTGACCGTAACCCGAGCCGTCACCGTCAACGAAACCGGCGCTATTTCCAGCGCCGGTGCTATTACTTACATCGCCCATATTTTCACGGCTTTTATGTTTGCGCGTGCTTCATCTGTGCAATCTAAAATTTCAACGGCCTCTAGCAGTTCAACGCGCGTGACTTCGCACGGAAACATACAATCATCAGGTTTTTTCACGCCTTCCATTGCCAGTTGAGAAAGCGAAGCGGCACCCGACCATTTCCACAGGCGCCTAGCATTGCGCAAAACAACTTCGCGACCGTTCCGTGATTCTAAAATCCCTGCAAAAACTCCGGCGGAGTAGGTTCTAACAATGACATACCGTTCAACAGTTAAATTTTCGCTCATTTTTGTATCCTTAAAGTTAAGTTAAAATAATCACTCCAGCGCGCTAATGTAACGCGCTGGCGTTATTACTCAATTTTTTTCAACAGTGTATTTATCCCAGTCGCACATTTCTTCTTCATTTTCCGGCACTTCATCATTTTCATATTTTATAAGTTGCCAAATAACTGTGTAATCGTTGTCTTGCTCATCAGTAGCATGAGCGCGATAAACTACCGCGCGATTGAGCTCTTGGTACATATACGCGTCTTGCTGTAGCGTGAAGATTTTGCCTTCAAAAGTTATTGTGCTCATTTTAAACTCCTTCTTTTTGCTGAGGCGGTATGCCTTAGCGCAAGGGCATAATGCCACCTATTACGCTCGTATGCAAGCGTTAAGTTAACGACAGTTAAGATTCTTTTCGTGCGTTATAATTTACAAAAAGAGTGTACAAGTAATAGCAAAATCAGTAGATTGTATTTGCTCGCTATAAAAAAAAGGGGTTAAATTTATGCAAAGAAAGCATAGTAAAAAGTCAGATAATGAGCCTGCTAAGCACACGCCACGCCTTTTTAAGCACAAAAAACAAGGCGAGCACGAATGCAATCAGAACGTGTCTGTAAGCGTAATTATTGAACAAGCGGACGAAAAAGATGGTGTAGCTGACTGCGTAAGCGGTTGTTTCTCTGCTTGCTTTGGGCTGGCTAAAAAAGCGGCAACTAGTTAAATGCTGATGACAAGCTACGTAAGCCGTGTAGAATCACGACACTAACTAAAAGATTGATTTGAGTTTAGAGAGGAAAGGGTAGCGAGAAACTACCCCAAAAAAAGCGAACTAATCCCCGCTATATTACCTCCCTCTGCTACAAAATCAACTAAAACTTGCAAGACGCGAACACACACGCGAGGATTAATTAAATTGTTTTTAATTTAACCATTTACAAGGAGTAATTTAGATATGTCAATTATTGCGCAAAAATGGGCTTACTCGCAAAAGCTTGGTAATGCTACAGCAAAAGCCATTCTCGCTTTTTTAGCTTCACATAACTTTGGTGGCGATCAATCTTGCTTTCGAGTTAATACAATTGCGAATGCACTTGATTTAAGTCAGACAGCGGTCAAGTCAGGACTAATTTTTTTGACGGAAAAAGGTTTAATCAAGAAAGAGGCGAGGTATGGAGATAAGGGCGAAAGCCTCGCTAATCAATGTACATTAGTTATATCAAAAGATTATTTGGAAAAGTCATATAGTGATTATGATGAGTTGTATAAATCCGATGCGCCTGCGTCTGTGGATAACTC
>Ga0209414_1000126_pt1 | contig 33433 bp, 49 predicted proteins | sample LakVidmifraction_4_FD_181154 | JGI IMG/M metagenome (GOLD analysis project Ga0209414, IMG submission 181154) | Hypersaline microbial communities from Lake Vida, Antarctica - Brine Hole Two &gt;0.2 micron (SPAdes) (version 2) | ecosystem: Environmental > Aquatic > Non-marine Saline and Alkaline >...
TGTCTAAGATCATGGCGATTGCGCTTCGGTTCTTGAAAGCGCAGAGTCCGAAGCTAAAACTAGTGGTGTCGTATGCCGACCCATCGCAGGGGCACCATGGCGGTATCTACCAAGCTACAAATTGGATCTACCAAGGAAGCATCCCAATTCGCGACTACTTGCGCGTAAATGGCATCGTCATGCATTCAAGATCGCTTTACTCTAAATTCGGAACGTCTGCAGTCGAAGGACTTCGCAAAAAGGGATTGAAAGTCGAAACCGTTAAGGTGCCTGGCAAGCATAAGTATTTGATGCCCCTCGACGATAAAACACGTTGTGAGGTACAATCGCTTCATAAGCCATATCCAAAACGCGTCGTAAGCAAAGATAACGTTGCGCCCGAGTTCCACTCGGGAGAGGGCGGTGCAACTCCGATCACGGCGCTCCAACCTGCAGGCTTAACTAAGATTTAACTTTACTTATGCATACTATTGTAATACAGTAGAAGAATGAATATAACAAAGTTAACCATGGCGGAACTCAAGTCAAAATATTTTAACATAGGCGTAAACTTAAGCATGACCGAAACCATTAAGGCAGTAACCAACTACGTCGAGCAAGCAAAAAAAGTTGCGTACGTGCTGGATTCTCCTGTGCAGCTAACAATAGAAGACGGCCGGTGCGTTTGGCTTTCGTTTGGCAGCGGCTACAGCCACGAGCACCCCATCAGAATTTGGTACAACAGCTATACATCAAAATCGGGAATCAAAGAGCGCGTGTCTGAAAGCTTTGACCACGCCGCAGAGAGAGAATTGGCGGACTTAGAAAATGAGAATGGGTAATTAATATGAAAAAAATCGGCGACATCAGCGACGGGTTATTTATTTTTACTCAAGAGGACGCGATTGCGGAGCAGGAGAGCTTTGACGAAGAAGATTCAGGAAAGGAGATAGATTTTACTACAAGCCTTTTTTGGCTGCTAGGCACAGGAGACTTTGAGCCCGAGGGATTCGACTCTGAGAAAGAACTTATTGACTATGTCAGGGCCGAATTGGGGATAAAGGTTTAAAAATTATGAGCACAAAAATCGTAAAAAAAGAACTGAAAGACAGGGTTGGCACTTTTAAAACCACTACAAAGCTTCTGAACGAGGCAAAGTCTTTGGGGATAAACGTGTCGGCTACACTGCATGCGGCGCTAAGGGGCATCGTAGAAAAGAGTAAAAAGAATGCTAAAAAAAATAGTGGGACTGCTGAGACCGACAAAAGTTAAGCTCATAAAATGCGTTAAGCTGAGACAATGCCAACCGAACTTTTCACGCCAGCCGACCTTGATAGACTTATTAGAATCCGCAACGAGGCGGTGGGCGACCCTAATCAAAAAATACTACCAAAGCGCATTTACCCAGATGACGTCGTTTTCGTCATTGATTTGCTATGGCAAACAGTCAGACGAATCGACAAACTTAAAGAGCCAGAGCCTCAAGAATCGGACTCCTGAATCTTCTTCTTTTTCTCAGAACCCGTCACATAAGCAAACGCCGACTGAATAGCCTTGCCAAGCTCACTTTGCTTTGGAGCTCCGTTAAACCCTTTTTGCATACGCTGCGCGTTGGTCTTACGATCAGCCCAATTCTTTAAAAACTCGCTCTTTTTCTTTTCGTCATCCATAATTAAATTGTGCCAGCGCACCCTAAGCCCGTCAAAGACAAGGACCCAATCTTTCTAAGAGAAATAAGAAAGCTTCCTTGCATATCATGCGCCGCGCAACCACCCTCGACAGTAAGCCATATAAAAACAAGAGGCTCTGGCGGTGATGATGCTGCCTTTAACATCCTACCCATGTGTCTAAGCTGCCATACACTTTGGGAAGGCCACAAGATGCTTTATCTAGAGCGATTCCCACACGTCAAAAAACTACTCTTTTCGCTCGGCTGGACACGTCAAGCCAACAAACTCATCCACCCGCTTGTTAAATATTAAAAACAAACTTATGTTGACATACAGATAGGGCAATCCAGGAGAAGGGGACCTTAAATATGCATTTCAACAAGCCGCAATTCACTCAAGGCCAAATACTCGCCTCTCTGCAAAAAGAAAACGACTACTTAAGAACCCAGGCCCAGGCCATGGCACAAACCACGCGACTAATTGAGGCCGCAGTGACAGGCCTAGCGTCGCAACTAACCGACCCTGCGCAAATTGCAGAGCTTGCCGTGCAAGTAGCTGGAGCCGTCATACAAAAGCTTGAGAAACTAGGCGAAGAGCCCGATCCAGCAGTATGAAGAAACCGACCGGCCGACCGAGCAAATTTAAAGAAGAGTACTGCCAACAACTAATCGATCACATGGCGCAAGGTTTGAGCTTTGAAACCTTCGGCATCCCACAAAAAATACCAGTTTCATGCCTATACACTTATGCACAAAAGTTCCCCACGTTTGCAGAGGCCAAAAAAGAAGGCTTCCGGGCGTGCCAACTATTTTGGGAGTCCATGGGGCGCTCTGCTGCTGTAGGGAAAATCGATAACTTCAACGCAACAGTTTGGATCTTCAACATGAAAAACAGATTTCAGTGGCGCGATAGAACCGACAGCGTACACCAAATTGAAATCACTCAAAAGCCTATGCAGTTAACTGAGATCAGAGACGTGATCGGCTCAGACGAATTTATTGAATTATCAGGACAGGAGATCAATGATGACACAAAAGAATCTATCAAACCTACGCACTGAACTAAACGATTGCGACAACAAGGGACTAAACGAAGTCTCAATCCACATTCTGCGCGCGGCCGTTAACGAACTAGATAGAGTTAGCCAATTGCAAATGACCCAAGAGATCGCACTTAAGGAACTTGTTCAAATCGAGAACGAGTTAATAATTCTGCGCACACAATCGCTACGAATACAGGCAGAGCGCGACTCGGTTGTAGAGCTGCATAAGCAAGTCGTCTTAGCGCTGCGCGATGCAGACAAACAAAAGACACAAGGGGAATGACATGGACTTAGTACAAATCAAGCGCCGCAAGATCAAGGCGCGCCAATACTCGCAAATAAACGAGGGCAAGGTTTACTTTAAAACTCCCGACGGGCGCAGGCGGCCAACGCATCTTGATTGGCTAATCGAAATCGAGCAAGGCGTGTTCACATTCATCCCAAAGCACTCGATGGAATTTTTGACGCAAAAAGATGACTCAGAAGATAAAGGAACTTGAGGCCTACGCCTCAATACTTAAAGGTTTACAAGACAGATGGCGACCGCACCCCGGCCAAGTCGATATCGGGCGCGCACTACTGCAAGATGGTTGTCGTGATATTTTCGTACAAGCTGGGCGCAACTTTGGAAAAACGGCACTCGTTTCTTACCTGCTCTGGCGGTGGGCAATGATGAATCCAGGCTCACAAAACTATTACTTTGCGCCGTACATGAAGCAAGCGCGAGAGATTGTTTGGGCTCCCCGCATTCTGCAAAACTTTGGACCTCGTGAGTGGACCCTTGACCACAATGATTCGCAAATGCGCATACCGTTTAAGAACGGATCGTTCATTAAAGCCGATGGCTCTGATAACGTTAACGCCTACCGTGGAATCAAACCCAAGGGACTAATCATCTTTGACGAGTTTAAAGATTTCAGGCCTGAGTTCTTTGAAGCCTTTGACCCGAACCGAGCAGCCTTCAATGCGCCACTAATCATCATTGGCACTCCACCAGGTCGCGAGTCACAATTTACGAGAGTGCGCGACGCGTACAAGGCTGATCCTATGAAGAGATACTTCCACGGGCCAACGGCGCAGAACCCGCACATTTCAAAAGAGTGGTTGCAGAAAAAGAAAGAGGAACTAGAGGCACGCGGAGAGGCGGACGTCTGGCAGCGCGAATATGAAGCAATCGATACGCCGCACGCTCAAACAAAACTATTCCCCATGCTCGGCAAAGAGCACGTGTTGCCGCATGACCAAGTGCTGCACAGGCTTAAAAAAGATCGCAAAAGGCTCGAGTGGATATTGTGGGCAGATCCTGCGGCCGCATCGACCTTTGCTGTCTTGTTTGCAGCGCACAATCCATACACAAAAGAACTTTACTTATTAGATGAGATTTACGAGACCGAGCAATCGAACTTAACTGTGAATCAAATCGGCCCACGTATTGCCCAAAAAAGAGACTCAATCGAGGATACCCACGAGTGGCGACAAGGCTACGACGAGGCGGCCACGTGGTTTGCAAACGAGATGCTAGATAATTTCTCAGAGCACTATGAGCCGTCATCCAAGGCCGCAAATTCTAAAGAGGTCGGTCTGTCTCTCATTAAGGACATGCTGCTACAAAATAAGCTGATCATTTCGGACCGCTGCGTCAAAACATTCTGGGAAATGGACAATTACTATAAAGACGGCACGGGTAAGATCCCAAAAGTGTTCGACCATGAGATAGATAACCTCAGGTATATTTTATCTGCCTTGTTTTATTCGTTGCCAGAGCAAGAGCGCCCGCCAGAACTAACGGCATCAAACCGAACAAAGCTCACCGACGACTATCCAAATTTAAAAGGAGTTATAAGATGACCGAACTAATGATTGTGGCGTTTGTATTATCGATAGCGGCTCTGTTGTTTGCAGCGCACGCTTTAATTGAGATCAAGGCAATGCAAAGATCCACTCACCAGGTACAATTTTATGATCCTAATCGGCAGGAGTTTGAGCCCCTGACCAACGAGGCAAAGAAGAAATTAACTACAGATCCTTTCGACAATATCTGACCCCAGGGAGTTTAATAAATTATGGCCGGACAATACGACGCATTCGATTCTGATGATTCAGGTTCCAGCAATAAGCCTGACAAGGCGATTTGGGAACTTGGCGACATATACAACAAGTCGACATGGGCTGAGCTCAGTAAGTGGCTTGCAGGCGAAAAGATTTACTTACAGCAAGAAAATCGTGACCGCTTTAAGCGCATCGAGAACAATCTAGCGCTATATAAGGGCGTGCAGTATCACTCACAAGATACAAGAGACGACAGCAGTGAACGGGGCATTGACCGCTCAAAATCACTCTCTAAGATTGTAGCAAATCACATTTACGACTTAGTGCAGAACAAAGTTAGCCGGCTAATTAAATTCAAGCCCGGAATTGTGGCACTGCCAACTGCCAACGAGTTAGAGGACCGCGTCGGCTCCAAGATGTCAGAGTCCTTGATTCGCCATATTTGGTACCAGCAAAACTTCGAGGGAGAAGTTCAAAACGACTTTATTAAAGCAGTGCATGTGATGGGCGAGGCTTACCTGGGCGTAGTTTGGGACCCAAATTCTGGCGATATTTTAGAGGACATGAAAGATTACATGTCTGAGATGAGCGACAAGGGCGAGGTCACATTAACAGGCGATGACGGCAAGCCCGATATTGACGAGAGCGGTAAGCCAATCAAGCTGACAAGAGTCGTTAAGTACGGCGATGTTGTTTATGAAATTTGGTACACGCTAGATTGCCTTGTCGATCGACAGCCTCAGTTTAAGCAAGCCGAATACATGTTCCACAGGAGGCTTGTTGCAAATGCGATTGTTAAAAAGATTTATCCAGAAGTGCAAAATGGAGTTGGTAGCACAAGCGACGCACAATATTACGATTACGAAAAGATGCAGGTCAAAAACGCTAAAGGCAAAGTAGCGGTCTGGACCATGTACCATAAGAAGACAGAATACCTGCCTAAGGGCGCAGTCATTAAATTCATTAACGATAAAGTGGTTAGCTGTGTTCCCCTTAAGGACACACAAGGCGATTTGCCAGTGCTACGCTTGACAGATATTGATTTGCCAGGCGAAACGCACGGTGAATCTTTCATATCGCAAATCAAGGGACTAACTGGCACTTACAACAATCTTACTAACTTGATTTTAAGAAACCAGGTCTTGACGTCGCATCCGAAATGGGTGTTCCCCCTTGGCTCAGTTAGAAAAGAGTCACTCGGTAACGACATCACGCTTGTTGAATACAAGGGCGCTCAACCACCGCTGTTGATGCAGCAAAATCCAACACCAGGTGAAGTGTTTCAATTCAGAGATCAGCTTAAGCAAGAATTTCAACAAATAGCGGGCATCTTTGGTGTCTCCAGAGGCGAGCCGCCTCCGGGCGTCAAGGCCGGTGTTGCTTTGCAATTTCTAGCTGAGCAAGAAAATGAGCGCTTCAACGAGATGGTATTAAAATACAATGAGTGGATTCGCCAAACAGCTATTAAAACTTTGGAACGCTGCGCTGACAATTACGAGTCAGACGATAAGCGCATGATTATGGTTATCGGTAAGCAGAACCAATGGATGTCGACCTTCTTTGACGTGAAATACTTGTCAAGACGCTACGACGTGCGCGTACAAAACGCATCGGCACTTCCACAATCCAAAGCGGCCAAGACGCAATACTTGTTAGATTTAAATGAGCAGTTCCCTGAAATGGTACCCGGAGAAATGGTGCTCGACATGTTGGACATTTCACAGCCTGACAAGTTTATCGATTACAACACTGTGACGGTTCGTGCGGCAGAGGCCGAGAACGAATCAATTATGCAGGGAGTGGGCGAGTTAAACGATCCTCAAGATTACGAGGACCATATTTTAATGTGGAAAGTACACATGAAGCAGATGCGCGAGTGGAGCTTCAAAAATCAAACTGACAAATCTGTGCAAGATCGAATGATGAGCCATGTGATGGCACACGAGATGCTGATGGTTCAAAAGGCGCAACAAAACCCAATGTACTTGGAGCAATGTATGCAGCTGCCAAGCTGGCCTGTATTCTCAGCATTGCCCATGCCGCCACAACCTCAGCCGCCAGGCCCTCCGCTTGAACCTATGGGAATGCCTCAAGAAGCACCGCTTCCGCCAGACGGCGCATACCAAGAAGAGCGAGATCAGTTAAATATCCCACCGCCGAGCGAGATACAGCAGGCAATGGGTGACAATCAAATACCGCAAGATGTTGGGCCGATAGATCCGACAACTGCGATTTAAGGGAGAGGGTTATAAATGAGCGACACAATTGGTTTTGATTCAATAGACGAGGGGCCATCAGCGCCGTTAATTAAGGGCGGTGGCAATTCTGAGATTACTGACGAGGACATAGCGGCACTTGCACCAGATTTGTCTGACGATACGGTTATGCAAAATGAGCGTCCGCCGATCGACCCAAACGCCAAGAGCAAGCCCGATCCGACCAAGAAAGAAAAAGAGGTCGACATTCTAGGTGAAGAGGACAAGGCGTTAGACGCAGCGAGTAAAGAGCAAAAAGTTAAGACGCTAAAGCTTAAGAACGGCGAAGCCGATTTAGACGTAAGACCCGACGCCTTGGTACCTACCCGTGTAAACGGACGCATCGAGATGATTAGCCTTAACGAATTGAGGACTAATTATGCCGGTAAGGTTGGTTACGACGAAAAGTTCAGCCAACTAGACGGCGAGCGAAAGCAGTTTTACAATGAACGGGATAAGGAAAGTGGCCGCATCGATGACTTCTACCGCGTGGCAGTGCAGGAGAAAAACCCACGTCTAGCGATAGAAGGATTGGCAGAGGCTACAGGATCGGACCCTAAAGAGATTTGGGATTCGATTGTAAGACCGATCAAACAAGCGCTTGCAAATTTAAATCAGCTCACGCCAGAGGAAGCTCGGGCACAAGAGTTAGAGAGTGAATTGCAACACTACCGAAGTCGAGACGACTCTAGGCGGCAGGCAGAAACTAAGACTCGAGAAACCGAGGGCCTAGTTACCCGCATCAAAGAGACTCAAGACAAGTTCGGTATGGACGGCGACACGTTTAAGGCACGCTACGACGATATGGTGGGCGAGGCCGCAAGAACGGGTTTTGATATCAAGAACCTGACCCCAGAGATGGTTGGTCAATATCACGATATAGTAATTAAAAAAGAAGGCATTCAAACTGTCGTTGCAGACAAGTTTAGCGACAACCCGAAAGGGCAAATGATCGCCGAGCAGCTCTACGATACTTGGTCAAAGAACCCTGAGTTCTCACTGAAAGATATTAGCGATATCGCAGTTGAAGTGTACGGGGCAAAGCGACCAAAGAACGCCAAACTAATCGAAAAAACTAAACAACAACGATCACAGCCCCAAGTTCAGGCCTCAGAGCCGATGGACTGGGACGATATTTAAGAAAAGGAAGCAATTAAATGCCATCATTTAATTTAACTACCGCAACTAACCTATTTAAAATTAAATATGGCAAATTGTCGGAGCAAACATACAACTCAGCAAACGTTCTTTTGGGTCGCGTTAAAAAAGAATACAATTTCACAGGTCGACGCATGGACGTGTCGGTTCCTACATCGTTCTCGGGCGGTGTTGGTTCAGGCGCTTTGCCTACCGCTAACAGCGCAGCATATGAAATGGCGCAAATCACCGCTAAGAAGGTTTACAGCGTCATTGAAGTTGATCGCGAAGCCATCCAAGCGTCTGAAAATGACGAGGGCGCATTTGTTCGCATGACTAAAGAAACTGTAAAGAAGGGCGTCGAAAGCTTCAACCGTAACGTTAGCCGCATTCTTTTCAACGATGGTACTGGATCACTCGGCGTGTCGACCGCAGCTATAGCAACTGGCACTGCCGCTGCTCCTGTAATCATTATCAGCACTGCGACTTTTAAAGCCGCTAACTTTGAAGAAAAAGATTACGTAAACATCGGTACAGCTACCAACGTTTACAATGTGGGCAACGTTTGGGAAATCACTGCAGTTGCACCTGGAACGCGCACCATTACCTTAGCTCGAATCTCCGGCTCGGTTGATTTGACTGGTGACGCTGGTGCAAAGACCGTGACCATGCAGAATTCACAAAACTTGGACCCTGCTGGACTTAAGGGCGTGTTAGACGCTACCAGCGGATCACAGTACGGAATAACTGTTGGACGTCGTTGGCAAGCTTTTCAAAAAGCTGCTGGTTCGGCTGGCTTAACCACTGATTTAATGAACGAGTGTATGCTCGGCGTCGAGCAACAGTGCGGCAAAGTGCCCAACTTGATCATTACTAGCTACAGTCAGTACCGCAAGCTCTTGAACCAATTGGAAGATCAAAAGCAATACTTGGTCGAGCCCCGCTCACCAGAGCTTAAGGGTAAGGTTTCCTTCCGTGGTGTTGAGTTCATGTCAAACGCTGGCCCAGTCGGCGTATTCGTTGACCGATTCGTAGAAGATGACCGCATGTACTTCTTAAATGATAATTACATCACTCTTTATCACCGACCTGGTTCGCCTGGTTGGGCTGATGATGATGGAACAGTCTTTTTGCGTAAGGCAGCGTCTGACGAATTTCAGGCCAGATATGTCAGTTATTTTGAAAGCTATATCGTCCCGCCATTTCAGGGCGTCTTGAGTGGTTTAGCTTAAGTTGTTTAACTTTGGGGTAGGGCATTCGTGCTCTGCCCCTACTTTTTATAAGGAAAAAAAACATGCCTTTACGTAGTATTCAAAGCTCACAACGTGCACCGCGCCAAATCATGGTTCGTGTGGACGGCGTTACAGCTGCGGCAGTGCTCACACTTGGCGGGACCGATGTCTCGTTAACTGACACTGGCACGGGTGATTACCTGCTAACTTTTGCAAAAGCCTTTTCTCGCGTGCCTGTTGTTATGATTACTTGCCAAGCTACGGCTGGTGACGTGGTCGCTACAATCGGCGCAACGCTAACCGGGTCTGCCGTGCAGATTCGATGTTGGGATGCGACAGATGGGACAACTGCAAAGGATGCATTGATCCACGTTATTATTATTGGTTACGATTCAGCAGATCAAATTTAATTAAGGGGGCCAAGGATGGCGTCGATTCAACAGACTATAGTTTTTCCGACAACAGCCTTGACCGCTACAACAACGGGGGCGACCGTCACGGTTGTGCCCCGTTCTAAGCGGATCATAGGCCGTTTAATTGTTACAGTTCCAAGCGCAAACGTTACAGTCGCGGCAGTGATTCAGCACTCAGCTGACAACGTGACTTGGTTCACATATTTATCATTTACAACTACAGGCGCAGGCGCAACGGCTAATCAAATTGTTTACCCAACAAACGATGCAGTGTTGCCGTACGTTAGAGCGGTAATGACCCTTGGCGGGGCCATCACTACTTGCACATGCTTTGTAGACTTCTTTTCTGAGACATATTCGCAATGACGATCCAGCAGGATTTTCAACTACGTCCGCATTTTGAGCCAGAGTTTACAGCAACGGGCATTGTTGGCCCGGCTGTAGGCCTTGACGCAAACATGACAAGCAATCTGCGCGTGGCTGTCGAGAATGTTGGCGTTAGTAATCAGATTCAGGTGCAGGGCCGTCTTGTCGGTCAAGCGTCTTGGATTACGCTGCAAACTATCACAGGTGAAACGAGTGGCGTGACTGTTGATATTTCTGTTGTGGATAGAATTAGATTTAATTGCTCGGTTTACTCTGCGTCGGGAGGTACGCCTAAGCTTATAGCGTCAGGTTTTTTTAGGCGCGGGTCCGGGGGCGGATACATGACTAAGCTTTTTAACGGGGCAGATTATTTTTCAGCCACCTACCCCACAGCCGTTCAAGACATTTGGTCTTTTAGAACAGGCGGAGCCGCTGGAGTGGTCGTATCAACGATAACCATTAACTACGTTGATTCAGCTCGCAACGATCCCACGGACGGAACTATCACATGAGCTTTCTAAATAAGTTTTTTGATGGGGCAGATTATTTTTCAGTCGACACCACAAACCCAGTGCAAAGGACCATCACCTATAAGGTGGGCGGCGCCGCTGGAGTGGTCGTATCAACGGTTGTTGTTGTTTACACAGACGCATTTCGGCAACGGTTGTTGACGGTGACAGTGACATGATCGGAAATGATTTTAATATTATTACCGGCCAAATCGAGCTGGTAGATCAGAACGAATTTAACCCAGCCCTTGAGGCGGTCATTATTGAAGACTGGCTGGCGAGATTACAAACAGGGCAGGGATTTAGTTGGTCGAGCGCAAACGTCGGCTCAGTGTGGTTTTCTGCACTGAGAAACTCTACCGTGGGTCGGGCCGGAGAGTATCGACAGCAAATCACTCACTTTTCCGCCAACACTTCAACCTCAGTAGTTAACTTAGGATCTTTCACCTCTATAAGAACTGCCGAGGGCGAAATAACAATTGAGGGCTCCGTGCAAGTCGAGGGGCAAACAGCCAACGTTACAAACCGCCAGTATTGGCTGGGCATTCAAGACACAACAACCGTCACACCCAACAATGCGGTTTTGATTGGTTTTAACGGTTTAACGGGCGCAGCTTTTTGGGAGGGTCGCACAATACAAGGCGGCACTACGGTGACGAGCGCGACGGCCACCACTGCAGTCACCAATCTTGACTGGGTGTATTTAAAAATTGTAATTAATCCGGCCAGTACATTGGCCACGTTTTTCATTAATGGCGCACAACTAACCACGCTTGCGCTTAACGGCACTGTGCTGTCCATGTTTCCGGCCTTTAGAATGCAGTCCACCTCTAGTGCTGCGGCCACAGCCTACGGTATCAATCAAGATTTCTACGTGCTCAGAAAATATTTCACTACGCCGAGGTTTTAATGTCCAATATTAATTTGGTCACGCCTAGCCTTTTTGGCTCAAGAAATTTCAGCATTCGTGACGAGATATTATTGTTTGATGATTCCACGCAACGAGTGTCGCAATCAGGACAACTGCAACTTGTTCATTCGTCATATTTTGCAAAAGATGGCGACGCCTCTGCCGCATACTTTAATAGCCCCAATGGACGGGCGGGAGTGACAAGACTCACCGCAACTACGACTGCTTCTGGTGGGCATTCCGCTGCGGCAGGCTACGGGTATTTTTCTTCAACGCTGCCGATCATACTTGATTCTAATTGTGATTATTTTTATCAAATCAATTTAAGGGTCGACTCTTTTGTAGGCGGAACCGGTACCCAGCGGTACCTTTTTTTTGGGCTCACTAACGGCCTAGTGATATCTACCGCGTACGCAGACGCGATTGGTTGGCGCATGGATCAAATATCAGCAATTGGCGCCGGTGGGTTCCGCGCCTCCCCTACGTGTATGACCGATTCTGTATCAACGAGGCTTGAACCTGGAAATTCGATTGCCATAGATCCAAGCGATTCAGCCACTCTTTTTAGATCGTTTTTGATGAAAATTAGCCACAACAGCGGAAATTGGGTCGTGTCTTTTTTTAAACTCTGGGACCAGTCAAACGCCACGGGCCAAGCAGGCGACTGGCTCAACTGCGGATCTATTGACACAAATATCCCAACCATAGGATTGCAACTTAACGTGCAGGATTTGACAACAACCTCTGGCGTGGGCACCGAAGTCAACGACGTTGTTTTAATTGATTACATTTCCCTTCGAATTAAACGAAAAACTAAAAGGTAATTATTATGTTTATTAGACTGCAAATATCAAATCCCTCAAAGCACCCTGCAATGCCAGCCGCTTACCCGTGGGAGATTGTCATTTCAGACACTCAGCCGATTGGGGAAGGGTGGACGGCCGCCACGCAAGGGTTTATCGACGCACTACGAGTCACTTTGTCTGAAGAGTTTGCCGTGTATCAGGCGGCAGTAGCGCTGGAGCAGCAAGCGCTCTTACAGCGAGAAAATGCGATAACCGAAATTAAAGCGCGCATTGAATTCTTTAACGATCTTGTGGTTTCATTCTCATTTGAAAATGTGCTGATGGGTGTGACGCTTGTTGAAAGTCAGGCGCTACTGCAAAAATTAGGGGCAATAATTAGTGCCGGTCGTACGGGCGCACTTGAAACTGCACTGGTTGGGTGGATGGGTCTAGCGCCAGACAGGCTACTAACCGAGTTGCGGATTACGAGTTACGGGCAGCAAATAGCAAGTCGGGTGGGCATTGCACTGCCTGAGAGGTATTAAATGAACGAATGGACAATCGGCGCAGTCGGCTTTGCGGCAGCATTTCTAATCAACGCAATCTGGGACTGGATAAAAAAGAGATCAGAGGATGACCGTGCAGAGTTGCGCAGTGAGTTAAAAAAGAACACTGAGGCTGTATTGGGACTAACGCTTTCAATTCAGCGAGCCGAAATAGAGATGCGGCACTTAGCCGAAAAGGTTGTCTCGATCCCTGAAATTCAAAAAGATCTTAATTTACTGGGTGCTAAGGTGCGCCGCATGGAGGGCGAATGAATTCCTGGGAAAATCTTAAGCACTTCAAGGCAGATGACAAGCGTCATGCATGGGGCGACCCGTCCAAGCTAGACTTCTTTTTGCTGTTGTTCCTTGACGAGTTCCGTGACGCAGTTAAGACGCCGCTATTTGTAACCTCTGGATTTAGACCAAAGGACAAGGGGCAGCATGGCGAAGGCCGAGCCGTCGATATTGTGGCACCTGAGTGGAATAAGCCGCTCTTTGATTTATACTTATTTGCAGAACGATTTGGCTTTGGCGGTATTGGCGTTTATAGGGATTGGTTTTATGCTGGGGAGCGGTTGGGGGGCCTTCATTTGGACACAAGAATCACGGTAGGCTCTTATGCTTCTAGTTTAATGTCGGCCCGGTGGGCATGTGTTCGGCCAGGTTTAAATAAGCTGTCAAATCTTGAAGCTGCTCAAAAAATTCCCCAGGTGTACCTGCCAATGGACTCGGCAACTTTAAAAAAAGAGGGTTTCATTTAGATGGCATTCACTACTCTGAGCTTAGGGCTCACGCTAACGATACCCACAAACGGCACACGTAACTGGGGCACAACGCTTAGAAATACGACTTGGACTAAGATCTCAAGTCACGACCATTCTGGAAGCGGTAACGGCGTCCAAATCACAAACGCCGGCATTGCAAACGGGACTATTAATTTAACAACTAAGGTCACTGGCATCTTGCCTATCGCAAACGGTGGCACAAACTCAGCTACCCAAAACTTTGTAGATTTGACTACAGCTCAAACAATAGCGGGGTCCAAAACATTTGTTGATGACTTTATCCTCTCATTTACTGACGATGCGGCTACTGGTGCGGTCAACGCACTTACTACAACAGGACGAACGGGCATTAGATTTACAGGGGCCGTCACATCACTTAACGGAATTACAAATGCTGCCGACGCAAAACTCGTTGCAGTTTACAATGATTCAGGATCGGCAATTAACATTGCAAATCTCAGCGGCTCAGCCTCAGCTGCAGATCAGATTTTAACTGGCACAGCCGGCACAGTAGTGCTTGGTTCCGGCCAACTAGCCCTATTTCTCTACAACCTTGCCGATACCAAGTGGCTTGTTGTGGCTGGTGGAGGCGGGTCAACTGTTGCACAAAGTAACATCACTGGCACAACTGCAACGGTTAGCTCTTCTGGAGTGCAGAAGTTTAGATATACGGGCGTATCGGCTCAAACATTTACAGCGATCACACTTACCGCAATCACAGAAAATGCGATTGTGGAATTTTTAGGCACAAGCGATCAAAACGCGTTAACGATCCCGTCAAATATTGCCGGCATGTTAATGAACGGGTCGGTGACTCTTTACGCTGGTTACACAATACAATTTAGATACGATTCAGCGCTGACACAGTTGGTTGAATTGTCGAGGACAGCATGAGCAATAGATACGTTGACGCTAACAGAATTAGCGAAATATTTAGTTTCAAAAATTACATCACTAACGGGCTGGCCTTTAAGAACACCGATGGGTGGGCGACTTATGCCGACGCCTCGCAAGCTGCGCCAGTGGATGGCACTGGTGGATCTCCTACAGTCACTTGGACAAGGTCGACATCGGCACCCTTAAGAGATGAGGCATCTTTTCTTTTCACTAAAGACGCTGCCAACAGACGCGGCGAGGGCGCATCGGATCTATTTACAATTGACGTTGCCGATCAGGCCAAAGTTCTTAGCATTTCCCTTGAGTACAATTTACTAAGCGGTACATATTCAAACGGTACACCAGACGTGACAGTTTGGATTTACGACGTAACAAATGCAGTTTTAATACAGCCTTCTAGTTTTAACATCGATGCTGCTAGCACAACCAACACTGCGACATTTAGAGCTCAGTTTCAATCTAACGCGAACAGCGTCTCGTATCGTTTAATATTCCACTGCGCGACGACATCGGCTAGCGCGTTTGTTTTGAAATTCGACAACATTCAAATAGGTCCACAATCACTCGGCGCTACCTCTGCAATAATCTCACAAGCGGCATACACTACGGTTTTAAACTCCAACACTGGCGTTGCATCGCAGAGCTTTTTCATTAGTCGTGTTGGTAACATGGCGATCATTGATGGCAGAGTTACCTATAGCGGAGGCGGGGCCGCATCGGCTTTCACTTTCTCACTACCGACGGGCTTAAGTATCGACACGACTCTAATTACCGGCACGGCAGTCACCAACGGTTCCTTGGGTTGGGGTCGCTGGTATGATGATTCGGGCACAGATCAGCTTTTAGTGCCCGCTCACTCGTCTGCGACTACCTTGTCACTACGACAGCAGGGAGTGGCCGGTAACTTCAACACTACTGGCGTTGCAAACTTAGACGTAATCACTGTGCACGCCGAAGTGCCGATCTTAGGATGGGGCGCGGCAGTCAGTTTACTCGGTGCTGATAGTGCAAGGACGGTTTCTGCTAGGTTTACTACTACCGACACGACTGGCATCGCCTCTTCTGTCTCTGCCGTTGTCATTTGGAATGCAACGTCATTTGATAGTCACAATGCCAGGGTTGGAAACACTTACGTTGTTCCTGTATCGGGACGTTACAAGTTAAATGCAGTTGTTCGTTACGCAGCTTCTACAAATGTGATCGACCAATTTCTGCAACTTACCTTTAGAAGAAACACAAGCACAACGATTACGACTTCAACCATGTTTGTGTTTACGGCAACTTCAACGCGGTTCCAGCATTCCATAGCTGACCAAGTCGACTTAGTAGCTGGCGACGTTATTGATTTACTTTTAAACAATCAATCGAGCACCACGAAGGCAATGAGTGGCAGTGCTGCTGATAACTATTGGTCAATAGAGCGCATTGCAGGGCCTGAGGCCATCGGTGCTGGGGAAAATATTTTATTAGAAGTGAGCCGAATTATAGGCCAATCAATGGTGATCTCTACGCCAACAACAGTGCTTTACGATCAAGTCAGAAACGATTCTCATGGCGCTTACGTTGCTGCCACGGGTCGGTGGACTTGCCCACAAGCAAGGCCATATACTTTAAGCTTTGGCTCAGGCTGGGTAGCGAACGCAACGGGCAATCGAGCGACTCGTTTAATCAGGATTCGTAACGCCGTTACTACGACGATTGCGTCTACTTTAGGGCCTGCAAGCGGGTCCAACATATTGGCGCAAAGCGGCTCCATTTCTACAGCACTACTTGCTGGTGACATAATTTTTGTACAGGTCGAGCAAAATGGACTCAACCCTTTGTCCATGTACAACGATGCTGACAACTATACTTATTTTTCAATCAGTGGCTGATAACATGTACGTAGAGAGGATTTTATAATATGGAACCAGTAACAGCTGCAATGGCATCGGCAGGTATTAGCGGAATGGCAAACCTTGTTGGAGGTCTGTTCACCATGAGCGCAGAGGCGAAAAAACGCCAGCGCGATACTAAATTAGCAGGCGTACAAGCCGAGCTGGAGGCTAAAAACGCCGCAGCAAATACTTTAAACCAAGGCAGTCAAAATGCCTTTAACCAAATGATGCAAAGTTACCAAGGCGTCTTACGCCGATAAGGGGATTCTATGAAAATGGGCGATATGTTTGATTCAATGGATATGGGAAAAGGCGACAGTTCTAAAATGTCTGCAGACTACAAACTAAAAGAAGTCGTTAAAGGCATCAAAGAAGTTGCCGCCATGATGGGCGGAGGCATGAACGAAGCCATGGAAAAAGTGCAAGCAATGTGCGGCGATCAGCAACAAGACGACAACGCTGACATTACCGATGACGGCGAATCAATTGACGAGCAATCGCCAGCTAAGTCTGGGAAAAAAGCAATTGTGATTGCCATGCTTAAAAACAAAAAGGCTAAGGACGGTTATTAAAAATGAGACGATTTGACCTCATGATTGCCGATGCCAGGTCTGAAACGGATAACACCACGTTTACAGATGAGACTGGTATTCAAGATTCTGAGTTCATTCGTTGGGCAAACTCTGCTCAAACTCGAATTTTAAGTTTAATTCAGCAAGGCCACCCAGATCTATTGCAAAGGCAATCGATCATTGCGGCTGTGTCTGGACAAGAGGAATATGATTTACCGTCTAAGACTTTTTTGGGCACGCGTGTGCAAATGGTTGAGTACTCTAAAACGGGACAGGCTTCAGACTACTACCCTTTAAAAAAGGGCAATTTAAAAGAGCGAGTGAACGGCTCAGGCAGTGACCCGTCATTTTATATTCGGTTCTCATCTAAGTTCTTAGTTCAGCCTAAGCCGATGGGAGCTGGTTCGTTCAGAGTTATTACGCAACTGGCACTGCCAAAGCTTGATATTCGTCGCGCAACTGTGTCTGCCGTTGTGCTGGACGCTTCTGCTAGAACCATCACTAGCCTTACCTTTGATAACACACTCAGCATCGACTCAGAGTTCATGCAAAATGAATCATACATTTGCATTGTCGATAAAGACGGCACTCTTTTAATGGAAGGGATACCCGTTTCGGCGGTCGACTCTTCTTCTGGGATTTGCACAGTGTTCCCTGGATTTGTCTACCAGTCTGGCGAGACGATACCGGTTGGATCGTTTGCCGTTGGTGGGACCTACTCCTCTACTCACTCTGGATTGCCCGACGTTGCTGAGCGCTACCTGACCGACTTCATGATTTGGAAGTCTGAAAAGCGCGACGCTAATCAAATATCCACAGAAATAAATCAGGAATTAAAAGAACAAGAAATGGAGATAGTGGACAGTTTTGCGCTACCAGACGATGACGTCAGTTACGTCGCAGTCCTTGATTCGCAATACTTTGACCACAATGATCGCTAATGCAGTTAGTAAAGCGTTTTTTAAATCACAAGGGCGTGGATTTAAAGTCCTCTGACTTGCTGCGACCTCAAGACTTTGCCTCTGACATGCGCAATGCGCAGTATTCAGACGGTGGAGCTGTACAAAAACGCTCTGGTTATCAAGGGACCGCAATCACTGCTGGCGGATACGGCACTGTCACATTTTTAAGAACAAACCCAACCACTGGCATCGCCGCCTCAGAAGTGCTTACGGTTGACCAAAATCTTTTTAAGCAGGGGCTTGTCACATTCACCGTTACTTATGTTGGTGCAAGTACGACTGCGATTTTGTCTTTTTATTTAGATATTTTGACTAAGACCTACAAGCTCGACATGGTTGAGGGCGAAACTACCGTGCTGTCTAGAGATTGTGGCGTGGGCTTTGATGAGGCTAGCCCGGTAACATTGGCGCAGCTCAAAGTGTCTGTTGATGCTATTGCTGGCTTTTCCTCTGTTATCTCTGGTGCTACGAGCACGCCTGCTGCCTTCTTAAGAATTGTCCGCGAGTATAATCTTGTTGGCACGCCTTGGATTGGTGACACGGTTAGTTGGACCCAAATCAATTGCCCGACTGCAAACCCGTTTTCACTTCATTACGCTGAAAGGTACAAAACGATTTTTGAGAATCAAAGCACCATTCAGCTTAATAACGTGATCTATTTTTCAAACGGTTTTAGCGAGTTGTACAAGTACGACGGGCAAACGCTCTACAGAGCTGGACTCCCTACGCCAACAACACCGACAATAACTTTATCTGCCGGGGCGGTTACGGGTAGCAACTACACCCACAAGATTCAATACACACAAATTGACGCCGCTGGTAACTTCGTTGAAAGCAATGTGTCGACCTCTGTTGCACAAAACGCTTCCACACAGCAATTTTCTATTCCAGTGCCTAACATTTTAGCCGCTTCTGGCTTCAACACTAATTGCGCTATGGCGGCAGGCGCTCAAGTAGCTGTGACAACAATCAACGTCGACAATGGAGCCGCTGGAGCGCATACGCTTCTGGTTGGCGATACGGCATACTTTTTTGACTCAGTGTCTGCGTCCTATGTCACAAGAACCGTGACCGCTAGAACCGCGTCCACCATTGTAGTGTCAGGCGCAGCAGTGACCGTTGCTGACAATATAGTTATCTCTAACAATCTAAGAATTTTAATATGGCGCTCGAAAAACTCAGCAACTGCGCCTATCTCATTTTTCTTAGTCGACGAGATACCAAACAATTCATTTTTTGCTGTAACCACCTTTGCAGATAACAAGATTGACTCTGCGCTTGGTGAGTTATTTTTAGCGCCAGTCACTGACAGATCGGTTCCGCCGAAGGGTCGATATGTCTCGCAATGGAACGGGCAGCTTTTTATTGCAGGGATATCAACAGACCCAACGCTGCTGGCATGGTCTGATATCGAATCTCCGGAATACTTTCCAAACAACACCAATCAAATATTTGTTGAGCCTGGTAATGGTGACATCATCACTGCCATCGCGCCTAACAACGAGGTCTTCACTGTGCACGGCAACAAAAGCTTCACAGTGATTAGCGGAGACATAGGCACGGGCCAAATTAGAGTCGAAACGAGGTCTAGAGATTCTGGATGCGCGTCTCACGCATCACTCTTGGACATCGACGGGGTTTTAGCCTGGTTGTCCTCAGAGGGTCCGCGTCGATCAGCCGGGGGTGCTATTCCTACGCCCTTAGGAATTGCAATCGACCCTTCAGAATCAAACCAGGCATCTAGGATAGATCCTGCATTTGTGAATGACGGGCTGGCAGAGGAAGTGAAGCTTCGTTTAAAAAGAACGGTTGCCTTTAATTTAGGCGATTTATATTTGCTCTATGTGCCAGCCGAGACAGGCACTGACGCGTTAAGGTACCCCAATACAAACTCTAAAGTTTTTGCCTACGATAGGGTAAGAGACGCTTGGCTCATTTGGAACAATATGAGTTTGGCGGGCGGCATTTGCACAATTAACGACGAGACATATTTTGTAGAGCGGCGTTTCTCATCGTTTGACTCAACCGTGAAAAGCATTTGCTACCGATTGCACAATTTAATTGATGCTTATGATTACGCCGACAACACCCAGGCAATCGCGTTTGACTATAGTCCCCAATGGGAGTTTCTAGGCGAGCCGTCCGTTTTAAAGGACCCGCTAAATTTGCGCGTCTTTTCTTTAGAGCAAGTTGCAAATAACCAATTCACACTAACGGTGCAGCAAGAAATCAACTTTCAAAACGATTCTGCTGTGGCTACTTTTGATATGAGTATCTCAGGCGGAGGCTACGGCGCTTCGTCTTATGGGGTGGACCCGTATTCTGACCCTACTCAAGACGGCTACCTGCATTCTTTAGCGCGCGGACGTATACGCGCCACAAGGCCTAGATTCCAGAACAGTGTTCTTCAAGAGGCGGTCGCAATTACAGGTTGGGAAATTGAATTTTCGACGCCATACCGGCCGGAGTTCAAGCCATGAACTTTGGAGCTCTTAAGGAATACCGCAAAAGTGTGTCGTCAAATCTTAGTGGTGTTGTTGATTATCTTTCTACTGAGCTTGCCTTTACGATGCGCGAGCTGAGGGCTGGCCTTCAAAAGTTATCATTTTCAGACAACTTTGATTCGTTTGAGGCAGTCTTGTCCATACCCGTAAATTCAGAAGCGACCGTTGTAAATCAGTTAACAACTATACCTAAGGGTTATTTAATTCTTAGGTCTGATATTGGCGGACTAGCGGTGTGCGACGGTGACGCTTTGTGGACTCTCGAGAGATTATATTTAAGAAACACCTCATTGACGGTCGTGGCAAACATAACGGTTCGCTTTTTTAAGTAATATTAGAAATAAATAAGGAGACTGAAAAATGTCACAGATAACAAATAGTGATCCCAGGGAATTGCAAAGGCTACGTGGGATTCAACAAAATGAGCGTAAACAGGTGAGAAATAGATACAACGCTCAAGACGACAGGTTGGGAATTAAGCGCGGCACATCGGCAGCAAATGCTGAGCAATTGCGCAATGACACAAGAAACAATCAATTAGACGCCGCTCGCTCGCAAACTCTGTTGAACCAAACAAGAACAGATCGCAATGCTGACATGGCGGCTGGCCGACAACGCGGTGAAGAGATTTTTGGCAATCAGGCGCTTGGTCGCGTTGACGCAAATAAGTCTGCCGAAATTCAAGACATCCTATCTCGCAGACAAGCAAATTTGGACGGCTTTACACCACAAGAACAAGAGGCCATGCGAGACCAAAACATGCGGTCAATTGTGCAATCGCAGCAAGCGGGCTCGAGAGATTTGGCACGTAATCAGGCACGCTCTGGCGTGCGCGGTGGATTGGCCGCAGCACAACAACAGTCATTTCAAGCCGCAACACAGGGGCAGATTGCCGACCAAGAGCGCCAACTGTTCTTAAGCCAAATCGGCCAAAAACGTGATGCGCTTGATAGATTTGAAGGCTCACAGCGCACCACTGAGCAGGACTTGCTAGGTCGCCAACAGTTCAATTTAGATCAGGGAGCCCGTGAAAAACTGGGCGCACTGTCTACCGAATTAGGTATGGGCTCACTCGGCGCAGCTGAGCGTGCATCGATTATGCAGCAGGTTTTAGGCGAGCGCGGCAATCGAATGAGTCAAACCATTGCACAACAAACAAAGAGCAGATTCTAATGTCAGGCTTTGATTTTGACTCAATAATGAACAAGAAAAAACCCGCCTCGTTGCAGCAAAAAAAGATCGTGGCGACTGCTTTAAGTGCCGACGCTGGCGTTAGTATTAAGCCAAAAGAAATTACTGCAAAAAGTGTTGATAAAGCCAAAGCCATTGCCGACACATCGGCTGACCCGATGGCTATTGCCGCACAGTTTAAGGAAAAAGCTGACGGTGGGTTAAAGCTAACCTCGTCTCAAAAGATTTACTTAGCACTTGCTGCCGCACTTCCGACAGTTATAGGTGCAGCAATTGGCGGGGCAGAGGGCGGCGCAATCGGCGCAAACGCTACAGGCAAATTCTTTTCTGACACGTCTAAGTCTTTATTAGAAGATGAGAAAAGCAGAACCGAGCTTGCAAACAAGTTAGAAGTGGCAAGAATTGGCGCAGACGAGAAAAACCAAGCAGCAAACGCTCAAAGGGATTTCCAAGCTGAGCAAAACGCACTTCAAAGGCAACAGAGCCAAGAAAATGCCTCTATGAATATCGGCCTCAAGCGAGATTTAGCGCTCGACAAGCAAGAAATTAGGGAATCGGCTTTAGCTGAAAAAATTACGCAAAGAACTGTCTCAGGTTACGGCGAGGCAAACACAATTGAGGACGCAAAAGATCTAAAGGCGGCCATCGTGTCTAAGCGGAGCTTTAACAGCAAAATTGACGAGCTTATTGCTTTACGCGAATCAAAGGCGGGCGGCGCAATTCTTGACCGTGAGGCCGTGGCGCGCGCTGCCCTACTTTCAAAGGATTTATTGCTTGCCTATAAAGACATGGCAAAACTCGGCGTATTAAGCGTGGCTGATGAAAAAATCCTAAACGCGATTATACCGCCTAACCCGCTAGAATTTAACTCGCCTTTAGCCGCTGTGCAGGGACAAGACCCTATCCTCAATAACTTAAAACAGTTTAGGGCTGACTCTGAAAAAGATTTTCAAACTCGGCTAAGCATACGCTTGCGACCCGGCCAGCAAAAGACAGAGCAGCCGTTGGACGCGCCTGACTTCGATTCTATGTCGGTCGAAGAACTAAAAAAGTTTTTGGGGAATTAAAAAAATGGACAGACAACAGCTCGTCAGCGAAGCGAAAAAGAAGTTTGAGCGCGAGCAGCTGGTCGCCGCTGCTAAAAATAAGTTCGCACAGCAATCAGCGGCCGTAGAGGACAAGCCGGGAACTGCGTCTAGAGTTGGCAGCTCAATTTTGGACGGCATAATCTACGTCGGCGAAAAAGTTGACCGATTTGCAGGAGCGCCCACAAGGCAAGCAATCGGAAAGCTTCAAGATGATTTCACTGACGTTGGTGGAGCCGCCTCGGCCGCATTTAGTCAAATCGGTGAGAGGGCTGACCTAGCGCCTACCGGCCAACAGTTGACCGAAAAAGCTGGCATTCCAAGGACGGCATTGAGTGAAGTTATACCAAATTTATATAGCAAAACTGGAGACGGGTACCTTAAGTTCAAAAGAGGTGGATTTTTTGATCCAACGGCTTCGGGCGTTGCGGGCTTTGGTATTGATATTTCTGCCGATGTCTCAAACATTATACCTTTTGGCGCTGCTGCCAAAGTCCTCGGCAAAGGCGTCTCTAGAGCCGGTAGAGTAGGCAAAGCAGTTGGGGGCACGGCTCTTGATGCCGCCAAATTAGTGACTGAAGGTGCGGCAGTTGCTGCAGACGCCGTTACGGGCACAAAAATAGCCACTGGGGCGCTCGAGACTACTGCTAGAGTGGCAAGCTCGGTTGCTGATAAGGCTAAGTCTGCCGCCGACGCTATCTTTAATATCGCGACGCCAAAGCGTGTTGCAAATTATGAAAAGCTAACAGAGACCGCGCAGTCAATTGGGATTAGCGCTGATGAGTTGACGGCAGCAACTGAGTTCGGTCGTAAATCTGTAGTTTCAAGACTTGAGCGGACTGTGGCCGAAGGGCCTACCGGTCAAAAGCTCATGGACAACTTTGAAAATGTAGCAAATAAAATATCATCCGGCATAGACGACACTGTCACAAAGCTCGGTTCTGGACGCGTTTACGAGCCCGTGGCGGCTGGTGACTTGTTGAAGGCTGGTTATGCAACTGCTGAGCGTGATATTTTAAAGGGCGCTGATTTAACGTATAAAACTGCAGCTGATTTATCGCCAGCGCTACAGATAGCGGAAAAATCTGCAAAAAATCTATCTCAAACAATCGGCGGCCTAAAAAAGCGCGCCAAAGGATACATCGCCAGAGGCGCTACAAAAGAGCAAGTTGCCATGGGTAACGACTTATTAGGGTTTTCTTTCCGTTTAGAAAAAAACGGCACGAATTACCGCCAGCTCTCTGACCAAATCGGTTTCATTGGTCAAGCAATGACTGACCCAAATTTGAACAAGGTGCACGCTAAAGAATTGCGCTCGGTTTACAAGGATTTGTCAGAGGCCTTGATAGAAACGGTTACTGATTTAAGCCCCGACCTGGGCAATCAGTTAGTCGATAATAACAAGGTCATGAGCAGTTTCTTTAAAAGTCGAGACGCGCTTGGTACCGCCATTCAAAATGCAAAATCAAACCCTGAATCGTTGTTTAGATCGATGACAGGTAACGCGTCTCAAATTGACGAATTAAAGAAGATTTTGCCGGTTGATGATTTCAATTCATTTCGGGCTAGCTACCTGGACACGTTAATTAGAAGAAACGCCGACGGGTTGGTGCTCTACGATTCTACAGTAAAGTCACTGAAGAAAAATGCTGGCCGATTGTCTAAGATGTTTGACGCTGAAGAGTTGGTAGAGATCGGCAATCTTTTAGATTTAGGGCGCGCTCAGGGCGATATTATATTCAACAATTCAGGCTCTGGTATTTCTGCAAAATTTGGGAATATAAAAAACTACATCACAAGCTCGCTAGTGAATGAAAATGTTGTCGGCAGAATGAAGGCTAGAGGTAGGGGCTTAGAAGCCTTGAACGAGCCGGCCATTAGCCCGGCTAGCCTGAAAGAGGCAGTTACCTTAAGCGACATTAATTTAGGCGGCTCTGGTAAGTTTGCATTACCTGCTCGCGGCTCTGTTGAGTCTCGCTTAAAGGGCGCGCAATCTATCGCGCCGTCATTTTATCAAGACGATCCTGAGCAGCTGGTGCAAACGGCCGCAAACCAAAAAATGGGCTCTGTGTCGGCAACACCAGGCGCTAAGGCGCTACGCATTGAGGGCTACGGTGAAGCGGCAACTGAGACGGTAGATCCGGCTCAGGTGTCGCAACTAAAAGGCATGATTCAGACAAGCCAGTTAACTAATTCCGAAAAGGCTCTGACGATTTACCACCTTGAAAAGCAAGGTAGAGTGTCGCCTGAGTTATTACAATTCTTACAGGGGGGAAAATAAAAATGGAATACATACAACAATGGCCTTTAATTCTTCAAGTGATCGCTTTTGTAGCAGCGTTTAACGTTGCATTGTCGGCCTTAAAGGCAGCTCTAGATTTAATTAAGGACAAGACTGCAAGTCAGATCGACAACAAAGCAGCGGCAGCGCTCGGCAAAGTGTTATCTGTTTTAGGTAAGGCGCTTGACGCAATCGGTTACAATCCCGTCCACAAAAAATGAAAATTGCATTGATCGTAGAGCTGGTGAAAGCGATTATCGCGCTCGTTAAGCTCTTTATGTCCATGCCTAGCGAAGTGCGTAAAGCTCAAACGGCTCAAGAGATTCGAGAGATCACGGAGGGTTTAAAAAATGCAAAAACTGCTGAAGAACAATTTGCCGTGGCTCATCGTATCTCTAGCCTCTGGGCAGGCGTGCACGACGCAAAAGTGCCCGGAGAGACCAAAGCTAACTGACATCGCCGTGTGCATGTATTCAGACCGAGTGAGTGGTTTTAATTGTTCAAATGAAAAGCATGTTTGGACACTGCCGACCTCGCTAGCCAATGGCTACATTGCATACCCACCAGATGACCATGCTAGGATTTTAGACGCGTGTCTAAAATAGAACCTATTTACCTAGTCGGGATTCCTGTGCCGCCTAGTGTAAATGCGCAGTATGCGACGATAATACGCCACGGGCGACCGATACGCATACCGTCAAAAACTGCTAAGGATTACGAGAGGGCCTTCGCGGTGTGGGAGTTACAAAATAGAGCGCTCATAAGTAAAGCTCGGGGAGTGATTCGGGGATGGGGGCAGGCGTTAGAGGTTTCTATGATTTTAGCTCTGCGCCGCGATAGGCTTGTAACAAAGGACGGGCGTTTAAAGCGCCTGGATATTTCAAACCGGGCGAAGGCCATTCACGATTTAATAGCGACCTCGTTAGGTGTGGATGATTGTTGTTTTATATCTACGCCAATGGAAAAAGTTATCGCCGATATTTGCGACGAGCAGCTCGTCATTATCGTAAAGCCCATGAGTCTGCGCAACATGTCTAAAGTAGATTTGTTTGATGAGCCCAGTAAGGTTGTGCAACTAAGCTGCGAGCAAGTCTTGATGATTCAAAAAAAGTTGCCGGTAGCTTAAAGGCCTAGCGGGTTCTCGTACTCTTCTGACCAATCTTTTTGAAAGATCACGATTAGTTTTGATCCCATGGGGATAACTTGAAAAAGTTCCCAGTCTTTAGCGGCCCATTTGTCGAGCCAGTCTTTAGTTAGAGTAGCGACTGAGACTTTTGCAATTTCATATTTGTGTTTCATTCAAGTGTCCTTAGTGTAGCAAATTCGGGGGCTGTTAGGCCCCCATTAAGGCCTACTTTTTGACAGGCTTTTTCTTAACTGATTTTTTAGCTTTTGCCATATTTTGATCCTCCAAATTTTAAGTTTAACCCTGCGCGCAAATTACGCAACTAGTCGGCCCCCATGTGCTCGATCAGTGCCGACCATGATTTACCGCTTAAGCTCATCTTGCCGTGTCGAATAATTGTTCCGTAGGGTTTTTTTGGAAACTGTCTGATTACCTCGTCAATTCCAAGCCGAAGTTCTTTCAGTGTGGCGGCCGAGACTTCCAGCATGCCCGCTCTGCCGGCAGAATATTCAGAGATTCTAGTTATTTTAAATAATGGTGATTCGTCCACTAAAACCCCACGCCAGAAGTCCCATCGCCATAGCTAACGCTATCGCCAAAGCCATAGCTATAGTCATCGCCATAGCCAAAACCATTGCCAAATCCAAAGCCATTGCCAAAGCCATACCCATCGCCATAGCCAGTGCTATCGCCAGAGCTATCGCTACGGTCATCACTACCAGCCATTGTGCATTGCGATTCGTCCACTAAAACCCCTCGCCAACTATGGCATCGCGTTTGTCTGAGCCATAGCCATTGCCATTGCCGAATTCATCGCCATGGCCATGGCCGTAGCCAAATCCATAGCCGTAGCCAAAGCCATCGCCATGGCCTTTGCCGAATCCATCGCAATCGCCAAAGCCATCGCCATGGCCTTTGCCAAATCCATAGCCGTAGCCAAAGCCATCGCCATGGCCATCGCTGTAGCCAGTGCCTGAACTACCAGACATTGTAGCTTGTGAGTTTTCCATCAATGCCCCACGCCAGAAGTCCAATCGCCATCGCCATCGCCATGTCCAAATCCACCGCCACCGCCAAATCCACCGCCATCGCTATCGCCATCGCCATCGCTATCGCCATCGCCTGAGCCATTGCCTTTGAAATTGCCAAATCCAAAGCCACAGCCATAGCCACAGCCAAAGCCACAGCCATCGCCATAGCCATCGCCTGAACTACCAGCCATCGTAGACTGCGATTCGCTTAAAGCTTGTCGGACCATGCTGCCTCGGTGCACGCAATAGCGGCGACTTCGGTAAGCTCGTGATATCGAACTAATGTTTCGCACTTATCTAGTTTGCAATTCGATGTCGGGCCTGCGCCTGCGACAAAAACAAAACCCTTGCCAGATCCCTGGTATCTATAATTTGCCACAGGACTAAGGGTTATATGCGAGCCGTTTTTTTGATAACGCCCCACAAATACCCAGCCCCTTTGCAAAATTGCCATCACGATTTTTCCATTTAATTCGTCCATTTTCATTTCTCCTTTTTGTTTGTTGTTCACGTTACAGAGTGCTGCATCTAAAGCTGCACATTCCTCTGGCGTAGCATCCCTTTCGAAGATCATCGGCACTCCGGCACTCATAGTCATCGAGCCTTTGATTTTATACGTGCCCTTAGGTAGGTAATATTTAGTCACGGCTCATTCCCCTCGCTGGGCTTAGTGGTCATTTTAAATCCTTTAATTCAGGGAACACGCGTAGGATTTTTCTCTTAGTAACTAAACCGCATCGACCCGTTGAAAGTATTCTAGAAATGTAAACTGGGTGCGTGTCTATAATGCGAGCAAATTGCACGTTACTAAGCCTGTGATAGGCGAGAAGATTTTTAATACCTTCCGACAAGCTCATGTCAAGCTCATGACTCATTTCAATGCCTCAAACGCAGTAATGATTGCGTCCCACTTCTGGCCGTTCATGGTGACGCGCAGATTGTCTTTTGTTTTTAGGTTAAGCGGCTTTAAAACATTGGATAAATATTGAATGGCGACAAAAAGATCATCAATTTTATTTGGTTTATCTGGAGGGAATTCTGGCTTCCAGTCGGGGTCCATGCCATCGTTATTATCCGCTCGTCGTTGCGATTTACTTCTCACTTCTCACTCCTTATTTCTTTTCTAGTTTTTGCTCAGCTTCATTATGTCGTTAACGTTGTGGTAATTCGAAAGCGCCTCACGGTACGCATCGCTAACTATTTTGCCAATCTCTTCTGGCGTTTTCATTTCTCATTCCCCTCGCTGGGCTTGGTGGAGCGTGCGTCCAAAATTGTTTCTAGTTTTTTAATAAAAGATTGCCGCTCAATAATCCCGTTTCGACGGGCGCTAGCTTTCATCATGGAAAGCCTGTCGCCGAGTAGTTTAAATGCCGTAGCTTCACGGGTCATATTTTGGATTTCGTATAGCGTATCCCGAATATCGGTTCTTATTTCAGAATCAGGAAACTCATCATAGATGCTTTTCACGGCTCATTCCCCTCGCTGGGCTTAGTGGAATCCTTGATTAAGCAAAGTCTTGCGCGATGCCATTCAATCGTGCGCTCCTCACGCTTGATGCACTCGCGATGATATCCCGCATCCCAAATTTGTTTCCTCGTCGCAGTAACAAAACTCTCTTTAAAGTAAATGTCGGCCTGTTCCGTTACGACCTTTAAACGGATAACTCGCTCCTCCTCGGCTACGGCTAGATCGGTGAAAATCTCGTTTTCGTCTAACGAAGCGTGCGCAACTTGATATTGCCAGCAATCGTCACGGGACAAAGAAACGCCAGTTACTTCGCCAGAACAAACTACGGCCATTGGCTCCCATGTTTTAGAGACGCCGCTTGCTTTGTAAATCCCGTGTGCACAATAGCCGCACACTGATTCGACGCGCGAGTCATCCCCTAAAATAATCGTGACCTGCTTTTGTCCAAAACACATCGGGCACTGAATTTCTTTTCCATAGTGCGTGGATGATCTTACCCAAAAAACATTATCGCCTAAATTGTAAATTGGTTTATTCACGTCTCATTCCCCTCGCTGGCCTCATTCGGTCTTAAGAAAATCTTCTATATTGACGGATGCAAGGCCTTCAAGGATCTCGGCACCAGCTTGGTCAACCATCACGGTGACGTGCGGATGCGCGTGTTCACAAAGGAAGTTCACTAATGGCCTTGCCGCCTCTTTAAATTTCTGGATTTGTTCGTCAGTTAAAATCATTATTTCTGTTTTCCCTCGCTGGGCTGTGTGGTCATTAAGGTTTGATCCATAAAACTTCCGTTCTTAGGCCTGCTTTATCTGCGCGTGTTTCTCGCTCGACCCGCACCCATCCTCCTAAATATTTTTCATATAACGGGTTTGCATAACCGCTCAACACAACCTTGCCTTTGAGTTTTATAATTGTTTTAAGCATGATCTCGTGTTGAGTATCGTCCATTTCATGAGAATATGCCCCGACCCTCCTCAGCGATTGAAGATAGGGCGGGTCAAAATAATGAAGCGTTTCTAAAGTATCGTGAGAAATAGAAACCTCTAGTGCGTCACGATTTTCGATAACAACACCTTTCATGCGCTCATAGAACGCTTCAAGGGATGATACATAATTGACCCAAACATGCTGAGGCGTTGATCCAGATCTTGTTGTGTTTCCTCTAAAGCCAGTTTTATTCTTTGGATCACATGCTGAATCGGCACCGAAGCCCATTAATGACCGAACGATTAGGCGTCGCGAACGCTCAATAGGGTCTGGACTAAATGAGTGCGCTAATTCAAACTCACGACGCGAGTAAGGTGTATGTTCAAGCGCATGTTGAAGCTGTTTCACTAACTCATGCTGGCGCATAGTCCAAAACAAAGTGAATACTTCGTCGTTTAAATCGTTCCATACTTCGGCGTATGACCTGGGTTTTTTTAAAAGCACAGATCCCGCACCCCCATATGGCTCAACATATATTCGATGCTCCGGGAAATGAGAGACAATCCAAGGGGCTAAGTTAAATTTACCCCCGAACCATCTAAGTAGCGGACGCTTCACGGCTCATTCCCCTCGCTGGCCTTTCAGCCACAACCCAATGCGCACTAAAACACTTTCATGTTTGCGATTAATCATAATCCATCCCTTCTTTTCGCATTCCCGACAGGGCTGAAAATTGCCATCCCAAAGTTGAATAACGGCGTGGCTCTCTCGGCATACTGCGCACGGCATGTTATGTGTTGCCCACGGGCCGCCATCCGTCTGCACCTCGATCTTTAGAATGGGTGTCACTGGCGCGCCGAGTGTTGCAGCTCATGCGCCACGTCTACACGCCAGCGGGCATAGCCTAATAAAAATACTGTAATAACTATCAGCGCCGCGAATGCTAAAAGTTTCAAAACGGCAGGTCGCCTTCCTCGGTCTCAGGTTGGGCGTATTGTTTTTGTGGAGCGCTACCTTTTTGCGCTTCTTTTTTAGCTATAAAGCATGGCTTGCAGTACGGATTACCACCAGCATCTTTTGACGGTGTGAGTGGCGAGTTACAAAATGAGCAGCGGGTGCTGGGCATTTGCTTCAGTGGTTGTGCAACTACCTTTTTAAATTCTTGTGGGGCAACGGACGGGCGAATAGGAGGCGGCGTCAATTTGTGTGCAACCTCGTGGTGCTCATTTTCAGGATCTTTTTGCTCCTCAGTTGGTATACAAAAAACTTGCAGAATGGCGTACTTATGCGCAACAGCCATCGCTTTATTAGAGCCCTTGTCGCCAGAGTCCATGCCCTCGCCAATCGTAGTGCACTGTACCGACGAGCCGTCGGAAGCCCAGAATGTGAATTCAATCTTTAGGATTGTGTAAATTAAAACGCCGCCAGATTTTGACGGGCGCTCTTCTCGCGTTACTTGTAGCACGTCGGTTGTGGTAAATATTTCATGTTTTGAAAAAATCGCGTGCACATGGTTGTAAACGTCATCGATTCCACGAAAATTGTACCGTTGATTCACGTTAAAGCGTTCTTTTGCGAGCGCTCCCATGTCGGCCATCGCCTTAGGGATTTGTTTAAAAATTAATTTATTAGTTTCGATCATATGATTTAGTCCGCCCCGTAGTGGTTAATTGTTATGCTGTAAGAGGAGTCTGCGAGCTGCGTGACTGCGCCGTGACTGGTGCTGTATGGCATGCGCGGATACTTCGAGTAAATTTGTAGAACGCCTTCAATCAAATCTGTTGTATTTGCTGCCGTGATTATTATCGTAGCAGCGCCATTCCCATAGTACTCGTGTTTGTAGGTCACGTTGAACCCGCGTTTTTCGTCAACCTTGCTTTCGTCGATCATTGTTTATTCCCCACACTGACTTTAAGTTTTTCATAGCTAGTTTTTTTCACCAAGCCAGCGTTTATAAGTTGCGCGGCTAGGGATGGTTGTTTTTGTTTTATGTCTGTCCAGCTAACAGACTCACGATCAATCGATGCTAGTTCCACGGCCACGTCACCTACGCTTATAGTCCCGTAACTTTTGATGGTTGTTTTAAGCGCCTCGAGCGTGGCCTCAGCCTTGTCAACTGCGCACTTGGCCGCCTGATAGTCGTCGATCAATTTAAAAAATTCAGATTCGTTTAGTTCTTGCATTTTCTCTCCTTAAGCTGAGTAAATTACTAAAGCTAAAAGTGAAGAAAGTACACAAAAAAAAACTCTTAAAGCCTTTAACAGCTCTAAGAGTTCAAATGCCTCGACCCTAGATTTCTGCTTAAGGAGACCTGAGTGGCCTGGCTGAGAATCACGTTAACACACATGACGCGCTAATTTAGGCTCTAAAATTAAAAAGTCCCCGACGTTGACCGAAGTCAAAATCAGGGACATATTCCAAAGTGCAAAACAAAAGAATTGTACACAGAGTGTTCCTGAAGAACCTCAAAGTCAATTATTTAGTCTGCAGAGCTAAGAATCTTTTTTGTGAGCGAGTACTTCGTTCAAGGCGTGCGCCACGGTGGGGGGAATCCACTGTCAAGCAATGGCATTAGGGAACGAGTTTGACTGTAGCCAACAGGGGGCGGGTTAGACTTGGGTTTGGTGCAACCTGGCGTGGACAGTGTAGGGATAAGACTTAACGTAACCTACTAAGACGCATATCAGATAAGCACTCGAAGCGGCTCCGACTGTAAACGCAGTTGGCCATAGATCGTCGCGCGCAGGGGAAGACCGTAGTTTGACGCATAAGCAATTTGCGTTGAACCCACGGACTAGCCCTTGCTCGCTCTCCTCCCTATTCCGCAGTTTGGATTTCCCAAATTCAAATACCCTGCATCATGCGGCGCCTCTTGCAGCTTGGTTACAAGTGCAGAAGTGTACAAGTGGGGAAAGTGTACAAGGTTAGGATTGAGCCCGTGCCCGTCTATGCAGATTTTCCAGATAAGAGTGTTGTTTGTCGGTAAGTGACCCACGGTCTACGTACCGCAGCGCAACATCCTTTATGAAATGCCTTTGATCCAAGCTAAGCAATTCAGTTCTTGTTAGGCATCGTTCAAGCATAACTCGCACGGTGGGCGAACTTTCAAGGCCCAGTGCCTTGTCTAGTGCCGTTATAAACTCAGCACGAGAATTCTGCGCTTTGTCGAAATCGAAGATTGAAAGTTGGACGTTGTTATATTTTAAAGTCTGCATATCTAAACTCCTTCATGTCGTAGTGAGCGAACTAGAGCGAAATAACGCTGAGCACAACAAGAAAGTTGTGTTTGGCGTTTTTTTTTGCTCTCAGCTCGAAATTAACGATACATGAGGTGACACTACACTATGTGACACTATACGAATTAGTGCGAACTTCGGTTCTTTAGTGTTGAAGCTTTGATTAAATAAGGGTTCGTGATGCATGAAACTATCTGACTTTAAGAAAAAAAGAGTGAGTAAGCAGGAGCTCGAGACCCTGCTGACTGAGGTTGCTAACAATTTAAAGTATCGGCCTGAGTCAGAGCGCAGACTTTTTGGCGCACCTATTAGGGTTTTGTTCTCGCACATACTTTGGCTTGATGACGAGCTCACAAGAGTGGCTCAGGGGCGCTTTGAAATGCAAGAGTTAGGCGTAACAGTAAAGCCTGAGGTTTTGCCATCTAACCAGGCTCTAGGGCGCGTGGTGCATCCCTTCCCGCCGGCGGACCCTAAGGTGTATGCAGAGCGGGGCGCTCGCCTGTGGGAGCTTTTTCAAGAGCCAGGCGCCATCGAGCGATATCAGCGCGTCATGAGTAATGCAGGCACGGTAGAGGAGCTTAGAGTTTTAGCCAACGA
>Ga0209414_1000127_pt1 | contig 33381 bp, 34 predicted proteins | sample LakVidmifraction_4_FD_181154 | JGI IMG/M metagenome (GOLD analysis project Ga0209414, IMG submission 181154) | Hypersaline microbial communities from Lake Vida, Antarctica - Brine Hole Two &gt;0.2 micron (SPAdes) (version 2) | ecosystem: Environmental > Aquatic > Non-marine Saline and Alkaline >...
GCACTTTACGAGGTTAAGAATACTGGTAGAAATAGTGTTAAGGTATTAGATAAATTTACCAGAGTGTGAGTAGAAAGAATGAAAGTTCTCCACTCCCTGACACCTAAGCTAAATAATGATCCAAAGTAAATTGCATATCTTCATCTAAATCTAGATTGTCTCTCATCCATTTGATATAGCTTCTGTCTGCATTTAAGATTTCAGCTATCTCTCTGTCTTTGTATTTTCCAAACTTAAAGGTTTTCATCATCACAGGTGTTTGGGTGAGTTCAGCTAGTTTTTGCATAGGATTTACGCCAGTATATTTTTCCTGTGTAAGTCTCACCAGCTTTGAAAGAAGCAGTTTCATCACCAGTACATCTCCTATGGCATCATGCGCTTTAATAGTGATACCGAGATTCTCTGCCTCTGTCTGTTCTATTTGGTAAAGTTCAAGAGCGTAGCGCAGATACTGAAGCCTATGACTAGGGCTATCTGGTAGTAGGTGTTTGGCACAGCGTAGCGTATCTATAAGGGTATAGTTGTTTTGAAAACCTTCTTTTTCCAACATGGCCAAGTCAAAAGAGATGTTGTGCGCTATAAGATAGTTTTCTTTTTGGTTGAGTTCCAGTATTTTTAAAGAAAAATCTGTTTCATCATAGCGTTTTTTATCGGCTATGATATCGGGTGTAATGTTGTGCACTTCCATCGCTTCAATGCTTATAGGTACGGGAGCTAAGCATAGCTCATTAAAAATTTCGATCTCATCCTTGCTATGTACAATCATAGCCCCTACTTGTATGATGCGGTCCTGTTCTTGATTGCCTGTGGTTTCTGTATCGAGAAGTACGTATTTTGCCATGCTTCATCCTTGAGGTATATTAAGATAGATAGTATCGTATTTTATCTAACAATCCCAACCCTAAATGACAAATGGTATAATGCTATATAATATTATGAACTGTCTGTCTAGGATTAGGCAATAGGTTCAATTACAGGAAACATAATGACTAAACACTTTACCTCTATTATCTCCAGTGGTTTTGGAAAATTCGCTTCTAAAGAATTTCCATCAGCAGTACAAAACTTTATTAATACAGGTTATGTAAAACTCATGGGGCTTGATATGAGTGAGTTTAAAGAGCCTAGTGCCTATCTGACACTTAACAAACTCTTTACAAGAGCCTTTGAAGTACCTAGAGCTTTACCTGAAGACAAAGATGCATTGATTTCAGGGGTGGATGCCCTCATCACAGATGCAGGAACGATCAAAGGGGGCAAAGCCTATCAGATAAAAGGGATGAGCTACAACATAGAGAAGCTTTTTGGTGAATACCATCATGATGCAGGAAGTAGAGTTGAAGGAGGGGAGTTTATCAATTTCTATCTCTCCCCTAAAGATTATCATCGTTATCATATACCTATGCGCCTAAAAGTGAAATCTATGACACATATTCCCGGTAAACATTATCCTGTGAACTTTCCATTGCTTCGTAACAAAGTAGACCTGTTCATTGAAAATGAGAGGGTGGTCATAGAGTGTGAAGATGAAAAAGGCAGAACACAGGTACTTGTGCTTGTAGCTGCACTGAATGTGGGGCAAATGGTTGTTACCTTTGAAGAAAAAGTGAGAACGAACTCAGAGATAAGAGAGCCTGTTCATTATGAATATGAAGATCTATGGGTAGAAAGAGGGGAATTCTATGGCTGGTTTGAAATGGGTTCTACCATTTTGACTTTCTCAGAAGAGGGAAGTATATTCCCTGAAGTAGCGATCAATCAAAAAGTAAAATTTACTGATATTTTAGGTAAAGTACTCTAAAGGAAATTTATGAAAATTAAAGAATTAGAAGAATACGCACAGGTACGCACAAAGGCAAGAGCTTATTTATGTTACAGTATAGGTCGAAATATTTCTCATAATATCCGAAATGGCAATATAGACACGGTACTTTCTAAGTTAAATGATTTAAAACAGTCCATTTCTAAAACAGAAGTTATTTATGCTCTAGACAGTCAGGGAAAACAAATTACAGACAATATTTCTGATAATAATAATCTACGAGAATTAGGAAAAGGTGAAGACAGAAGCGACAGAGCATATTATTATCGTACACTGGATGAACATCGTTGTTCTTTGACTGATCCTTATCCTTCACTTATAAGCAATAAGATGGTAGTAACATCTTCTTTCCCAATTTATGATGAGTCAGACAATCTCTTGTGCATCATTTGTGTAGACGTTACACTTGAAAATATACTCAGAATGGTGCATCCAAGTTCTATAGATTCTATATCTGGTAGAGTCAGTAAAATAGCATATACAGCATTTACACTTGCGCTTTCAGCGGTTTCACTTTTACTTTTTGTAAAGGGTATTACTTCTTTTCTACATTTTGGATTGGACTTTTCTGTGATAAAGATCAATAAGATTTTTGAAGCGACTATCCTTCTCACACTCTCTTTGGCTATCTTTGACTTGGTTAAAGCTATATTTGAAGAGGAAGTATTGGGTAAAGAGAAGAAAGATGGTACCGGTGACACACATCAAACTATGGTGCGTTTTTTAGGTTCTATCATCATAGCTCTTTCTATTGAAGCATTAATGCTTGTCTTTAAGTTTGCATTGACAGACCCTGTTAAACTTCAGTATGCAGTGTATCTCATAACAGGTGTCTCTTTACTTCTGATCAGTCTTTCTTTATACATGAAATTCAGTCGTGCTGAAAATAAAAATACAAAGCAAAAGTAGATGGAAAAAAAACTCATTATTTTTGATATGGATGGTACATTGGTCAATAGTTCTCTGACCATAGTCAATGCTATCAATTATGTGCGTGGAAACTTAGGCTTTGAGCCTATGACTCAAGAGTATATTCTTACACGGGTAAATGACCATACTATAACCCCGGCACAAGCCTTTTATCATACCAAGATATTTGAACCAGAGCATGAGAAATGGTTTTCTGAATATTATACGAAGAACCATGAAAATGAACTGGTGCTTTATGGAGGAATAAAAGAACTGATTGAAAGCCTTAAAGACAAAGGACATGCTTTAGCCGTAGCAACAAATGCCTATAGAGGTTCAACCATAGAATCACTTACGCACTTAAAAGTCTATGAACATTTTGATGCCATTGCATGTTATGATGATGTAGCACAAGGAAAGCCTCATCCAGATATGCTTCACAAGATACTGAACGAGTTGAAACATAGTACAGAAGATGCGTTATTTATCGGTGATGGTCCACGTGATGAGATGGCAAGTAAACGGGCAGAGATCGACTACATTATGGTGGACTGGGGCTTTACTGAACATAAAGATGCTGTACGCAGTGTAGGTGATCTGCATAAAATGTTGGTACAAAGTAACTAAATGTCCAAATCTCTTATCACTGATACCCTTTCTGTACTACTTATAGGACTCTCATACATTGCTCCTGTACAGTACCATGATGCACTTCTGTTCACAGGACTTTTTGCACTGTCGGGTGCCATTACCAACCAACTCGCTATTCATATGCTTTTTGAAAAAGTGCCATTTCTTTATGGTTCTGGGGTCATAGAAAAAAACTTTACTACCTTTAAAGAGTCTATTCGTGAAATGATCATGAAACAATTCTTTACGAAAGAACAGTTAGGAGACTTCTTTACAAAAGAAGAACAGAAGATAGACCTAAGTCCTTTAGTAGAAGATGCAGATTTTTCTCCCGCTTTTGATGCACTCTCAAAAACGGTGATGGAATCGAAGTTTGGTTCTGCTATCGCTATGTTTGGTGGTGAAGAGGCTTTAGATGGGCTACGTGAGCCTTTTTCACGTAAACTTAAAAGTGCTGTAAGTGCCATAGTCTCTTCTTCTGCCTTCAAAGCGCAGCTTGATCATCATATAAAAACTTCAGCGTTAAATGAAGACATGATAACCTCAGTAGAAGGACTCATCACAAGACGACTGGAGGAACTTACTCCCAGCATGGTTAAAGAGTTAGTACAGGAGCTCATCAAAGAACATTTGGGCTGGTTAGTTGTATGGGGTGGTGTGTTTGGTGGACTTATAGGACTCATTTCTTCTTTTTTACTCTGATTATATATAATATTAAGTAAGCTTTAGAAAAAGTAGCACTCTGTTATCCTGGTACAACGGTAACTATTGTTAACTGAGATTTGGGCTTAAGCCCAAAAATCCTCATCCGTCATTCCACCACTTTTCTTTTTTGCTACCATTGATGTCTTCATCGTTTTAAAACCCAAGTAGTCTTCATCCCAAAACTCAGGTATATGCAAAAGTTCAAATTTGTCATCAAATGTTGCTTCAAGTTCACCTTCGTTGAGGAGATAAGCAGGATTAGAAGAAGCACGTTCATTGTCAGTGTGGTGTAAAAAAGTTTCCATGAGTATGAGTCCATCGGGTTTAAGTGCATCGATTATTTGAGGAAACAGCTTACGTTCTAAAAAGTACGTACATATTATGAGGTCATACTTCTCTTTTGGCAAGGTATAGGTATCAAAATCAACCTCTTTTGCATGGATATGTGGTATGTCTTGCAATTGTTCAATAGCAACAGAAGAGATGTCAAGTGCATCGACTTCAAAACCTTTTGAAGCTAAGTATTTACTATGTCGTCCCATACCACAGGCGATGTCTAGTGCTTGTTTTCCTGAAGCGAGTGAAGCATAGTCACTGACCAGTTTTATGGGTTCAATGGGTATTTTATTGTGCTGGTATTTTTCATTCCAACGTTCTTTGTCTTTTTGTGCCATATATTACCTTTTATTTGAAGTCGCTTTTGGTATTATTCTATCTAAATAATGAAGGATATATATGACAAGAGTTAAAACTCAAAGTAAGGAAACAGAAAATGTCGAGTCGTAGTACACTAACTTTTATATCATGGAACGTGAACGGCATTAGAGCAGTAGAGAAAAAAGAAGCACTTAAGTGGATAGACGAAGAAGATGTAGACTTTCTAGGATTACAGGAAATTAAAGCAGAAGCAGACCAAATCCCTGACAGTATCTTTGAAAGAGAGTATAAATTTCAAAGTATCAACTCCTCATCCAATAAAGGACAGTCAGGTGTGGCACTCTATACGGACATCAAAGGTGAAGCAAGCTGCTGTGCTCATGTAGACATCTTAGATGAAGGACGTATTAACGAGTACTACTTCGGAAACATTGCATACTTTAATGTGTATTTTCCAAACGGACAACGTAACGATGAACGTTTGGTTTATAAGATGGAGTTCTATGATCGTTTTTTAACACATATCAACACACTAAGAGATGAAGGTAAGTCCATAGTAGTATGTGGTGATGTGAACACTGCCCATCACCCTATAGACCTGGCCAGACCAAAAGCCAATGAAAAGATTTCAGGTTTCATGCCAATGGAACGTGAATGGCAAGATAAACTACTTGAATCTGGCTTTATTGACACTTTTAGACATGTACATGGAGACGTTGAAGACCGCTACAGCTGGTGGAGCTACAGGGCAGGCGCCAGAGGAAATAATGTAGGCTGGAGAATCGACTATTTTTATGTTTCAGATGACTTGAAAGATAAGATTGTAGATGCAGATATCTTGGATCATGTGATGGGAAGTGACCACTGCCCTGTAAAGTTGGTTTTGAAGGTTTAATCCTACCCTTTAGTCAAATGCCATCCACAACCATCTAAGCATATATAAACACGAAGTGGCGATTTTTTTTCTTTAGGTAGTTTATTTAGCTGTGCTTGGGCAGATACTTCGGAGTAATATAAATCTTTAGTCTGTCCATTACTGTCCGTACAAGAGCATAGTTTATTTTCTTGTACGGTAAGGTTATCATGGAGCTCTTGAGACTCTTTTATACGTTTAATATACCCATTAAGTTCTTGTATGGTGTTAACATTAAAGTAAGTCAATAGTTGTTTTTTTGATAGATTGGCTAGGTGAGGATAGCTTTTTTGTAGGACTTTTAATGTTTCTTCAATTTTGGCTATGTCATTCTTCATAGCTTGCAGTGATTTTTCTAGGTTCATGTTATTGCCGAAGGTCAAAGAAGATAGATTTAGTCTATCTCTCCTACAAAATAAAATTCATCCAAACCATCTAAAAATGACAGTAGCAATTCATCTGAACACTCTTTAAAGTTTTTGTGACCTTCTTTACGAAAAAGAGAGGCGAGTTGTTGTTTGCTTAGTTCTACATCTGCCAAACCGAAGATGATCTCTGTTTCTGCCTCTTTGAACTCCAGGGCTATACGTAGCTTTTTGAGTATGAGGTTGTTGGTAAGTTCTACAGCTTCATCTTCATTGACTTTTTTAGGAGACGGACCTCTTTTGAGTGTGACAAGACCATCTAGGAAGACACCCAATTCTTCATAGGTACAAAGTTCAAAGCCTTTGTCTAAACGGCGCTTAAGTAAAGCTTCCAAATGTGGAGCTTCCATTTTATACTCTTCGAGTCCATATGCTTTTAACATATCTTCTGTACTTAAGTTTAGTGCTTTTTTGATACGGTAGAGTATTTCATTTGTATTTACTAACATTATTTTTTACCTGATTCTTCCGCAAGGTTTGCCAATGCAATTTTTGCTTTTGTAAGTATGTTTAAACAATTTTTGTCTTTAATGTTATGTTTTAAAGACCAGTATTCCGGATTTGTATAGGTGATAGTCGTTTTGCCTTCATAGTCTGTTGTAAAGAGCATGCGAAGAGGCAGGTCCAAGCCCATAGAAGGATTACAGGTCATAAGAACCGTTCCCATCTTCGGATTACCGAAGACCACAACAGTCTCAGGCTTTAAGTTCATATTCACATTTTTGGCATTTGCACGGTGGTCTATGGTACTGAAATATGTCAACTCTTGCTCTTTGATGAGTTTCTTTAGTTTTGCTACAGAAGTTGGTAAGTCATTTTGACTCTCTACCGTCTTAAGAAATGTACCTTTTTTGTTGTCACAACCAAGTAAAGCAAAACCAACCAATCCAAGCAAAAGTAACTTTTTCATATAGATCCTTTCTTAAACGTTAAATCTAAAGTGCATTATATCACCATCTTGTACGATGTACTCTTTGCCTTCAAGTCTATTTTTACCGGCTTCTTTGGCACCGGCTTCACCACCATAGGCTACAAAGTCTTCATAACTTATCACTTCTGCACGGATAAAACCTTTTTCAAAGTCATTGTGTATAACTGCTGCAGCTTTAGGTGCAGTAGTTCCTTTGCGGATAGTCCATGCACGTACTTCTTTGACACCTGCTGTAAAGTAGCTCATTAGTCCTAGTTTGTCAAATCCTTTATGGATGATCTGCTCAAGTCCAGATTCTGTGACACCTAGATCTACAAGCATTTCATCTCTTTCCTCATCATCAAAGTCAACCATGTCTTCTTCGACTTTTGCACAAAGTTTGATCACTTCCGAATTTCTCTCAGCAGCATAGGCTTTGAGCTTTTGTACAAACTCATTGTCTTCGCTAAGACCATCTTCATCTACGTTTGCACCATAGATGATGGGTTTAGATGTAAGAAGACGCAAGTCTTTATTTATGGCTAAAAACCCATCACTCTCAAGGTCTGAAAATGTAGAAACAGGTGAGCCGTCTTCTATATGTGCAAGTAAGGCTTCTGCAACAACAAGTTGTTCTTTGGCATCTTTGTCATTACCTTTGGATTTTTTCGTCAGCATGTCAATACGTTTTAGTAGCGCGTCAATATCTGCAAAGAGTAATTCCTGTTCGATAATCTCAACATCACGAATAGGGTCAATAGAACCTTCAGTATGAATAATGTTATCATCGTGAAAACATCTTACAATATGTAAAATAACTTCCGTTTCACGGATGTTTCCTAGAAACTTATTCCCCAGACCTTCACCTTTACTCGCACCAGCTACAAGACCAGCGATGTCAACAAAATCAAGTGTTGAATGCTGTACTTTTTCAGGATTAACGATTTTAGCAAGTTCATCCAGTCTTTTATCTGGTACAGGTACGACAGCCTTATTTGGCTCTATCGTACAAAACGGGTAGTTTGCACTCTCTGCATTTTGTGCTTTGGTAAGTGCGTTAAAAGTCGTAGATTTCCCTACATTTGGTAGTCCAACAAGTGCGATGCCTAATCCCATGGTATTCCTTAGTTATATATTGCTGTGATTTTATCAAAATGTTGGTGAAGAGGGGGTTAGTTGGATTACTACGTTTATTATAATGAGTTTAATCACTTTTTTTACATTATTTTTGCCTTATGTAAGTAAACTTATAGTATTACTATAAAGTATACTTATAGTTTAACTATATAATGGAGTGGAAGAGAAATGACAAATTTACATAAATTATTGAATGAACATGTACTCGCATCAAGAACTGACGTAAATGGTAAAATTATCTATACTACTCAGGCTTTTATGGATATCAGTGGGTATGCAGAAGAGGAATTACTTAACGGAACACATAGTATACTCAGACATCCGGATATGCCTGAAGAGACTTTTGTTGATATGTGGGAAGTTATAACATCTGGTAAAACTTGGAGAGGCGAATTGTTAAGTCAGAAGAAAGATGGAACTCCTTTTTGGCTAGACACTATTATCTCTCCTGAGTGCGATGATGATGGAGATATAGTTGGATTTAATGCAGTTAGACATGATATTAGTGCTAAAAAGAAGGCGGACTATCTTGCTTCTCATGATCACTTAACAAAGCTTCCCAACAGAGTATATTTTGAAAATATTTCATCCCATGCTATAAAACATGCTAAAAGAAATAATAGTACATTAGCTGTCTTATTTATTGATTTTGATGACTTTAAAAATATTAATGATACTTTTGATCATCAAACCGGTGATCAAATGCTCATTCTTTTTGCTGAACGTCTAAAAAGTTCATTGAGGGAAGTTGATACAATTGCAAGAATAGGTGGGGATGAATTTACAGTTCTTTTAGAAAATATCACAAGTAAAACAACACTTTTGCATTGTATAAAAAAGATTTTTGAAGTGCTTAGAGCACCGATTGAAATAGATTCTCATACATTTTATATTTTAGTAAGTATTGGTATTGCTATTTATCCCAAGGATGGAGATACATTGCATGATCTAATAAAAAATGCAGATCATGCAATGTATCATGCAAAAGAAACTGGTAAAAATAATTTTAAGTTTTATTCGAAATAGCATTCTAATAGAAAAAAGATGGCCAAAAAATAATAATGTTGCCTTGGAACCTATATTCTCCTCTAATGTAACTATTTTTCACTTATTAATTTTTTATAGTTAATTTATATATGTTTTTGAGTTGAATGAAAACTGCTTAATTGGTATGTATTTAATCTATAGTAATATATAGAATTTTTTTGTATAATTCTCTCTAAAGGTTGCAATATATGGATAATGTTCTAATGGTAATTATTTTTACTATAGCTATTGCTACAGTACTGAATGTATTTTTAAAGAAATTTGACATTCCTACGGTTATAGGATACATTTTTTCTGGGTTTGCTATTTCTACACTTTTTCACTTCAGTGATGATTCTAAAGAAATGCTCTCCCATATCGCTGAATTTGGTATTATTTTTCTAATGTTCACTATAGGGCTGGAGTTCTCTGTCAATCATCTTAAAAGTATGAAAAAAGAAGTATTTCTTTATGGAGGACTTGAAGTTTTATTTTCTGGTTTTCTTTTTACAGCCTTGGCACATGGTATTTTTGATATGGGGATAAAAAGTTCTATTATCATAGGGTTTGCGCTTTCGCTTTCTTCTACGGCAATTGTTTTGAAGGTACTGAATGAAAAAAATCTTATCCATTCTGGGTATGGAAAAATTTCATTGGGAATATTACTTTTTCAAGACCTTGCAGTCATCCCGATACTCTTGATGATCTCTATCTTTACTTCAGAAACTAGTTCTATAGGCACATTGCTGTTACATACATTCATCAGTGCAGTGATCGTCTTTTTTACTATATTTTTAATCGGAAAATATTTTATAGGACGTTTTTTTGACTGGATAACATCTACAGACTCTGAAGAGATATTTCTTATTGCCGTTCTACTAAGTGTTGTAAGTGCTTCTGTGCTTGCAGAAAGTTTTGGATTTTCCTATTCGTTAGGCGCATTTTTAATTGGTATGACGATCGCTGAAACAAAATATCGTTATCGTGTGGAAGCTGACCTTGTCCCCTTTAGAGATATTCTTTTAGGAGTATTCTTTGTGACAATAGGTATGCAGATAGATTGGCATTCATTTGTAACGCATGGGCATATTATTATTGGCTTACTTGTTGGAATACTGCTTTTAAAAGGCGCTGTTATTTTTATGGCATTGCAGTTTTTTATAGTAAAAAGATCTGCACTCAAAACAGCTTTGGCTCTGTTTCAGGTAGGAGAATTTGCTTTGGCCATTTTTGCTCTGGCCAAATCTCATGCACTAATCTCGGATACACTAAATCAGGTGTTGATCATTACAGTAGTTCTTTCCATGATCATTACACCTTTTGTACTAAAGAATATTAAAATGCTTTCGGAACTTTTTATCAAAGAACCCGAAGAACTTCAGGAGAGAGCCATGACAGGTAGAAGGTACAGTGATCATATCATTATTTGTGGATACGGTACTATAGGACTTAAACTGGTAGAAAAGTTTAAAGAAATGAATTTGCTGTATGTGATCTTAGAACATGATGCAAAGACAGTAGATGATGCAATAGCCAAAGGTGAAGAGAATATCTATTTGGCAAATGCCGCGCAAAAAATGGTACTGGATCATTTTAATGTCAATGCCTGTAGTGCAATCATCGTCACAGTTGAAAATGAGATACAAAGAGAACTGATATGCAAGAACATTACTTCTTTTAATACAGATATCAACAGTGTCGTGAAGGTCAACAACAGTACGGAAGAAAAGGTGATCTCACAACTTGGTATCAAACATGTGATCAATGGCAGACATATCGTTGCAGATATCTTGGCTGAAGAAGCCTTGAAGCAAGAACTTCAGCCAGTGACTGATTAGTGGGTATTTTCCTGTGACAGTTTTTCTATAAGCTTCACCATCATTCTAACACCGGCACCTGAAGCACCATGAGGATTTTCTCCCCATGCATGTTCTACAAATGCAGGTCCGGCAATGTCTATATGTGCCCATTTATCTGTATGTTTTTTATCTATAAATTCTGAAAGGAACTGTCCCGCTGTGATGGCTCCACCATAACGTACGTTAGAGATGTTGCAAATATCTGCTATCTCGGACTTAATGGTTTTTTTGAGGTAAGGGTTGAAGTCTAGAGCGGTTGCTAGTTCACCTGAATGTTTTGCAGCATCTACTACAAGTGACTTCATCTCCTCTGAATTAGCCATAACACCTGAGGTATAGCTTCCTACACCTACTACACATGCACCTGTAAGTGTAGCAAGGTCAAAAAGGTAATCAGATTTCACTTCCTGCTGTGCGTAACAGAGTGTATCGGCTAGTACTAAACGACCTTCTGCATCTGTATTGCGTATCTCTATGGTTTTACCATTTTTAGCGACAAGTACATCATCTGGTTTGTATGCATCTCCGCCTATCATGTTTTCCACTGCACCCACAAAACCATGTACTTCTATAGGTAGGTTCATTTCTGCTACGGCTTTCATGATACCAAATACTGCAGAACCACCGCTTTTGTCAGATTTCATCGTTACCATATAGTCCGCAGGTTTCAAGCTTAGCCCCCCTGAATCATAGGTAAGACCTTTACCTACAAGTGTCACGACACACTTGGCATTTTTTGGCTTGTGTGCAAGGTGGATGACTCTTGGTTTATGGCGGCTTGCACGTGCGACTGCCAGAAGTGTTTCCATCTTCTCTTTTCTCAGTGCTTTAGGTTTAAGTACTATACATTTAAGCCCCGTTTCATTTGCCATTGATTCAGCGATGTCTGCCATCACATCAGGGTAACAGTCGTCAGGTGTCGTATTGATGATGTCACGTGTGAAGTTTGTAGCATCGGCAACTATCTGGCCCTTGTGAATGATGAGAGAAGCATTTTCTATATCTACCGTATGTTCATTGTATTCTTCAAGTGAAACAGTAATATGTTTAATCTTATTTGTATTTTTTTTGCTTTTATAATTTTCAAAAGTATATGCACCCAATATAAAACCTTCAACCATGCTACGAAGAGAATTTGTACATTTTTCACCAGAAAGGTAGGTAGCAACTTTGATAGACTTATATCCTGTACCTATGAGCACCTTTATGGCATTTGCCGCTGCCGTTCTAATATTGGCACCTTTAAGTGACTCTGAACCTACATACAGTCTGTCTTTGTCTATAAGTAAACAAGTTTCATCTTGTCCACCTTTAAATCCTGCTTTTTTAAGTAGCTTTTTGTCTTGTATAAAACGGTGGTCTGTCTTATTGTCTATGACGATGATGACTTCTACATCACCATCTATATCTGCTACAGGGAGTTGTGTTAATTCGAAATTCATTTTATTATCCTTTGGTGTGCATCATCCTCGTACTTGATACGGGGGGGTCCACAGTTAAATTTATATTTGCTATTGTTGGATTCATGCATGCACCGTAGGAAATACCCTTAGGTGCATGCATGAGATTAATTAAATTGATCTTTTAAAATATCTTTTGCTTGCATCATATCCTTGTCACCACGTCCAGAGAGATTGACTAAAATGGTTTTACCTTTTATCTCTTCGGGTTTCATCTTTTTAAGGTATGCGATGGCATGCGAACTTTCAAATGCAGGAATGATACCTTCAGCCTGCGAAAGCCATACAAATGCATCTAGCGCTTCATCATCTGTGATGTAGTCATAGGTAGCAATCCCTTCATCTTTAAAGAATGCATGCTCAGGACCTATACCAGGGTAGTCCAGTCCTGCGGAGATGGAGTGCGCTTCCTGCACTTGACCATCTTCATCTTGAAGTAAATAACTCAGTTGTCCGTGAAGTACACCTGGGCTTCCTTTTTCTAAAGAACACCCATGTTTACAGTCCAGTCCTTCTCCTCCCGCCTCTATGCCGATGCACTCTACACTTTCATCTTCTAAAAAGTGGCTAAAAATACCAAGGGCATTTGAACCACCACCTATACAGGCAATGACTTTGTCTGGTAAACATCCTTCAACTACATTTAGTTGTTGTTTAGCTTCCCATCCGATGATAGACTGGATATCACGTATCATCATAGGATAGGGGTGCGGTCCTGCAACAGTACCGATGATGTAATAAGTATCTCGGGCATTCGTTACCCAGTGTCTGATGGCCTCATTCATCGCATCTTTAAGTGTACGGCTTCCAGATTGAACTTCATGTACTTTTGCACCAAGAAGTTTCATACGAAAGACATTAAGCTCTTGACGTGCTGCATCTTTGGCACCCATAAATACTTCACACTCAAGTCCGAAAAGTGCTGCAGCTGTAGCTGTAGCAACACCATGTTGTCCTGCACCAGTTTCTGCGATAACTTTTTTCTTACCAAGTCTTTTTGCAAGTATAGCTTGTGCTACAGCATGGTTTATTTTGTGTGCACCTGTGTGGTTAAGGTCCTCACGTTTGAGGTATATCTTTGCATCTAGCTCTTTAGAGAGATTTTCAGCAAAGTAGAGTGAAGAGGGACGACCTACGTAGTTTTTGTAATAGTGGTCCACTTCTGACCAAAAGTCTTTATCAAAACGCACTGCTTCATAGTCAAGTCGTAGTTGCTCCAGTGCCGGCATAAGTGTTTCAGGCACAAAGCGTCCACCGTAGCCTACCTGACCATTTTCTATGCTGCCAAAATGTCCCAAGTCATCGGGGTCATAGGGGCTAGGTTTTGGGATATATATTTCTTTATGTAGATTCATACAATGTTTCCTTTGAAAGGAGCCTTGCTTCTTTCAAATTCCTTTCACTAAAGCTTTGCCTTTGGCAAGAAAAAGCTTTTAAATTAATTTGAAAGATTATATCTTATAAGAGTTTAGGGAGGGGTAAAGACTTGGCTAATCGTTAAAATGAAATTGTAATCTGTATTACTTTTTATTTTAGAAAAGTATAATTTAAATTTAAATTAAAAGTATATTTATATTTATGGTACCATTAAGATGAATTATTTTGCTCCCTATGCCATTCTTTATATTTATGGTGAAACACTTAAATACATTGATGATGGCAAAAGAAAATAAAACATTAAAATATGAGGAGTTTTTATGTCTATAAATACAGCCACTATTGATGGAAATGAAGCCGTTGCACGGGTTGCTCATAAGATAAATGAAGTGATTGCAATTTATCCTATTACGCCATCGTCGGTAATGGGTGAGCTAGCAGATATGTATACTGTTCAGGGTGAGAAAAATATTTTTGGCACTCTGCCTGATGTTACAGAGATGCAAAGTGAGGGCGGTGTGAGTGGAGCGGTGCATGGAGCGTTGCAAAGCGGTGCATTAACGACTACTTTTACTGCTTCTCAGGGACTTTTGTTAATGATACCAAATATGTATAAGATAGCGGGTGAACTTACGTCAACGGTATTTCATGTGGCTTCTCGTTCACTTGCGGCGCAGGGGCTTTCTATCTTTGGTGATCATCAAGATGTGATGGGTGTGAGACAAACAGGGTTTGCTCTTCTGGCATCTGGAAGTGTGCAGGAAGCACATGATTTTGCTCTTATCTCTCAAGCAGCTACGCTTCGTTCGCGTATACCATTTTTACATTTTTTTGATGGATTTCGTACCTCTCATGAGGTAAATAAAATAAACTTGCTTGATGAAGATGTTTTAAAAGAGATGATAGATGAAGAACTGGTCTATGCACACCGCTCCCGTGCACTTACGCCTGACAATCCTTTTATACGAGGTACTTCACAAAATCCGGATGTCTATTTTCAGGGTCGTGAGAGTGTAAACAGTTATTATTTGAACGTGCCTTCCATTTTGCAAGAAGAGATGGATAAATTTGAAACGCTTACAGGCAGAACATACAAACTTTTTGATTATGCCGGAGAAAATGATGCCGAAAGAATCATTGTTTTGATGGGCTCAGGTGCTGAGGCTGTCGATGAGAGTGTGGAATATCTAGGAAAAATGGGCGAAAAAGTAGGGGTACTAAAAGTGCGTTTGGCTCTTCCTTTTAGTATAGAACATTTTATAGCAGCCCTGCCTTCTACGACAAAATCAATTGCAGTACTTGATAGAACCAAAGAATCAGGCTCACTGGGTGAACCGCTTTACCATGATGTATTTATGGCTCTTAGTGAAGCGTATAATGAAGGTAGGTTAGATTTTCTGATGCCAAGAATCATAGGTGGTCGTTATGGGCTTTCATCCAAAGAGTTCACCCCAGCGATGATAAAATCTGTCTTTGATGAACTTAGCAAAGAAAAACCCAAAAACCACTTTACTATCGGTATCAATGATGATGTTACACATACCAGTTTGGAGTATGATGCGGATTTTATCATTAATGATCCGCAAACGTATGAGGCCATTTTCTTTGGTCTTGGGTCAGACGGTACAGTGGGGGCAAATAAAAATTCCATTAAGATCATCGGACAGGAGACAGACAATTATGCACAGGGTTATTTTGTCTATGATTCTAAAAAATCAGGCTCTGTTACCACTTCACATCTTCGTTTCGGTCCTAAGCCTATTCGCTCAAGTTATCTGATACAAAAAGCGGATTTTGTAGGATGTCATCAGAATGTTTTTCTCGAAAAATTTGAAATACTTTCTCATGCAAAAGAGGGGGCTCTTTTTCTTCTAAACACACCATTTCCAAAAGAGATGCTTTGGAGTAAATTACCTAAAGACGTACAAAAAGAGATCATCGATAAAAAACTGAAATTTTTTGCCATAGATGCCTCTAAAGTTGCCAAAGAGAGTGGCATGGGAAGAAGGATCAATACAATTATGCAAACGTGTTTCTTTGCGATTTCGGGTATCTTGGAAAAAGAAGATGCTATTGAAAAGATTAAACACAGCATCTATAAGACATACGGAAAGAAAAGTGAAGTTCTTGTTACGATGAACTATAAAGCGGTTGATACGGCTCTTGAAAATCTTTATGAAGTGAAAGTACCCAATGAGATAAATTCAACTATAGAAATGCAGGCTTCTATTAAAGGTGATTATAATGATTTTGTAGAGTCTGTGACCAAAAAACTCATTGAAGGGCATGGAGATGACTTACCTGTGAGTGCGATGCCAAATGATGGAACATGGCAAAGCGGTACGACACAGTATGAAAAGAGAAATATTGGATTAGAAGTGCCTGTGTGGGACGAGGAAGTGTGTATTCAGTGTAATAAATGTGTGATGGTCTGTCCCCATTCTGTGATACGTTCAAATGTAGTAGATATGTCTTATCTTGCAAATGCACCTGAAGGCTTTAGTTTTATTCAGGCAAAGGGTAAAACTTTTGAAAAGAATGATAACTTTATGATTTCTGTTTCGGTGGAGGACTGTACTGGATGTGCTTTGTGTGTGGAAGTATGTCCTGCTAAAAATAAATCCCAAACAAATCTTAAAGCCATTAATATGCAAGAACAGCTTCCACTAAGAGAAAAGGGGGCTGCCCAATGGAATTTCTTTACAAAATTGCCACTTATTGATCGTTCAAAACTGAGTCACGACAAGGTAAAAGATAGCCAGTTCCTTGAACCGCTGTTTGAGTTTTCCGGTGCATGTCCGGGCTGTGGAGAGACACCTTATGTAAAACTTGCAAGTCAGCTTTTTGGTGACAGGATGATCATTGCAAATGCAACAGGTTGTTCCTCTATTTATGGTGGAAATTTACCGACAACCCCATGGAAGAAAAATTTAGAGGGCAAAGGTCCTGCATGGTCAAACTCACTTTTTGAAGACAATGCCGAGTTTGGTTTGGGTTTCAGACTTGCTATTGACAAACATGAAGCACAGGCAAAAGAACTCGTAGATGAACTTAAAGATGAGATAGGCGAAGCGTTAAGCCAAGAAATTTTACATGCGGTGCAAAGTGAAGAGAGTGAGATCTTTTCCCAAAGAGAGCGTGTGGAGAACTTAAAAGAAAAACTTGCACATTCTACACACCCGCATGCAAAAAGATTACTCTCACTAGCGGATTATCTGACTAAAAAATCTGTATGGCTTATGGGTGGCGATGGCTGGGCGTATGATATTGACTATGGTGGGCTTGACCATGTGTTTGCAAGCGGAAAAAATGTCAATATCTTGGTCTTAGATACACAAGTGTACTCAAACACAGGTGGTCAGCAGTCAAAAGCCACACTCACAGGTGCCGTGGCGAAATTTGCAGCCGGTGGAAAAAGACAGGTACCAAAAGATTTGGCAATGATGGCGATAGTCTATGAAGATGTCTATGTAGCAAAAGTAGCCATGGGTGCGAGTGATGGACAGACACTTAAGGCATTTGTAGAAGCTGAAAAATATGAGGGGGTTTCTTTGATTATTGCGTATTCTCATTGTGTAGCACATGGATATGATTTGAAATATGGTATGGAACAGCAAAAACTAGCTATTGAAAGTGGTATTTGGCCGACATTCAGATATAACCCTGATTTGAAAAAAGAGGGATTAAACCCTATGATCGTAGATTATAAAAAACCGACAAAATCTGTAAAAGAGTTCATGTATAATGAAACAAGATTTAAAATGGTTGAAAAAATGAACTCAAAAGATGCCAAAGCATTTATACAAACAGCGCAAACACATGCAGATGAGCAGTATAAAAAATATATGCACTTAACGAATCTTGATTACCTTGACCATGAGGAGATAGAGTAATGAATTTAGCAACAAATTATCTTGGACTGGCATTTAAAAACCCGCTAATTGCTGGTGCTTCACCACTGAGCAATTCACTTGATACCATCAAAGAACTTGAAGATGCTGGAATTGCGGGTGTGGTATTGCATTCTTTGTTTGAAGAGCAAATTAACCATGATTTACATGCTATTGACCACTTTTTATTTAAAGGCACTGATAGTTATGCTGAGTCTCTTAGTTATTTTCCTGATTCTGATTATTTTGAGAGTTCAGAATCTGAACATTATTTGGAAGATTTAACAGAGATCAAAAAAGCGACTGATATTCCTATTATCGCAAGTTTAAACGGAGTGAGTAGTGGGGGATGGGTAAAATATGCTAAAAAGCTACAAGAAGCCGGCGCAGATGCATTGGAATTAAATATCACCTATATACCTACAAATCCACTGCTTGATGCAAGGGAAATAGAAAATATGTATCTAAAAGTGTTGACAGAAGTCAAAGTACACACCACTTTACCTCTTTCAGTTAAGATGAATCCTTACTTTACCAACCCTGCTCAAATGGCAAAATTGTTTAAAGATGCGGGTGCAAAAGGCTTGGTTATTTTTGATAATCCTGTGCAGGTAGATATAGACTTAGATGAATTAAGCCCTGTACAAAGAGCCAATCTCACCACTTCATCTAATCTTAGTGAGACACTTCGCTGGTGTGCTATTTTAGACAGTACCATAGATATCTCTCTTGCAGCATCCACAGGCGTACACACAGCAAAAGATGTTTTAAAAGCTGTGATGAGTGGGGCAGATGTGACACAAATGGCCTCCGCACTTTTGAAAAATGGCACGTGGCATGTACATACGATACTCAAAGAGTTAGTGGAATGGATGGAAGAAAAAGAGTATGTTTCCATAGAACAAATGAAGGGCAGTATCTCTTTACATCATTGTGACAACAAAGCTGCCTATGAACGAGCCAATTATATGAGAGTGTTGCGTTCTTATAGATTTTAAAGAAAGTACAACTTGCTGCAAAATTCAATATATGATATTAGTCTATCTTAAAATTGTCTTAGGATAGCCTTGAATTAAATTGATCTTATATCGGGCGTAGTAGTGCTAAAATTTTGCATTTTTGTATATTATAGGATGTGCCATAATCAAACAATAAAAGCAATCTCAGCCTGTGAATCCAGTCTCATAGGGGGTCCCCAAAATCCAATACCGCTATTGACATAGATATGGCTACCATTGGAAAGTTGATGAAGTCCTTTGACATACGGCTGTTGAAGTCTGACCAGATACTCGAAAGGCCAGATCTGTCCGCCGTGTGTATGTCCGCTGAGTATAAGCTCTGGTGTGTATATACCTAGTTCTTCTATAAACTTTGGTTGGTGGGCAAGGAGTATGGTTTTGTAGTTTTTATTGCAGCCTTTAAAAGCTTTATGGATGTCAGGTTCAAGTAAGTTCATACGGTACCCTATACGGTCAGTGACACCCACAACATTAAGCTTCAGTGCATCTATAGTGACATTTTCATTTAGGAGTAGTTTCATCTGTGTGGTTTTGATAAAATCTATAATTTTTAGGGGGTCATGAAAATATTCATGATTACCTAGGATGTAATAAACACCATATTTTGAAGAGATGCTATCAAGTTCTCTTACCGTATCTTCTATATATTTAAGAGACGTATCTACAAGGTCCCCCGTGATGAAAACGATATCTGGTTTCAACGCATTTATTTTTAACACAGAAGCTTTTATAAAATCTTTATCTATCAATCCCCCTATGTGCAAGTCACTTATCTGTACAATGGAAAAATCAAAATGATTAAATTCTACAATATTTACAACAGGTTCTTTATGGCCCTCATAAGCACCAGCACTCACATAGGAAGTAGCAAGTGCGAACATAGTAGCATCGCCACTTTTTTTGATGAAGGCTCTTTTTGAATGGTCAATACTTGTGAGTGATTTATGAAACAGATGAAGAATCTCATGTAGTATCAAATACAAAAGAAGTACAAAAGTTATACCTATAGACAAAGAGAAAAGATAATAGAATGTATTGCTTATGATGTCTGTATATCGGCCTGCTACATACAGTAGATTAAAAATAAAGTTAAGGCTTAAAAGTAGGGTAAAAATTTTTTTAACTTGTTCTGACACCAAGAGTTTTTTGATAACTCTTGAGTAAAAAAGATAGTGTAAGGCAAAGAAAAAGAGAAGAAAAAGTGAAAAAAACAGATAAACTCTCATAAGACCACCTCAATACATATCTTTGTATTATACTCTATATTACTTGTATTGAAAAGAAAGATTATTTGATAAATTCTGTGGCTTTTTCCATTTCATAAAAAGTTTGTATAATATTTTGTGTTTTTTCTTCTATCATGATTCGTGCATCATGTAGTCCATGATTATAATGGTAAGGACCAATTTCTTTAGAGAAAAAGTCTAAAAGAAACTCTGCATCGAATCTGCCTATCTCTACTGAGAGTTCTTTTTGAAAATAACGCTGGATCTTATGAGCCAAGATTTCTTTTTCTTCATGCGAAAACTCAATATCTGGCATTAGTCTATCTCTAAAACTGAATAGACTGGTGCATCTATACACGCGCGCCCATTCAAAAATCCAAGTTCCAAGATAAAGCACGCTTCAACACATTTGGCACCTACTTTGTTTATGAGACTTGCAGCTGCTGCAGCTGTGCCTCCCGTAGCTACAAGATCATCGATGAGCAGTACTTTTGCATCTTTTGTATCACCAAATGCATCTATGTGTATCTCAACTTCATCAAAACCGTATTCAAGGCTGTATTTTTCTGCTACTGTAGTGTAAGGTAGTTTACCTTTTTTACGTATGGTTACAAAACCCACACCCAGTCTGTCTGCCAATATAGCACCAAAGATAAATCCTCTGGCATCTATACCTGCAACATAGTCTAAATTGTAACTTTTGTAACGCTCTTCCAAGTGTGTCATGAGAGTATTGAGGGCTTCTGGGTTGGAGAGGAGGGTGGTGATGTCTTTGAAGACTATGCCGGGATTAGGAAAGTCCGGGATATCTCGGATACTTGCTAGGATGATAGATTTGTCTTCGGGGGTGAGTGTCATGCTGTTTCCTTGGGTAGATTTTGGGCATTATTGTTTGGGCTATTGTAGCATAGGTTATTTAAATATTTTTAGGTGGTTAACGACTGGCATAACCCGCGCCTTTAGGCATCGGTGTTTATGCCATTATCAAATCGTAGCGTAAAACCACCTCTTTTAATAGTACAATAATATACCCAATGCATTTCCTTTTTAATTTCTATCTTTTTGAACATAACGTCATTCTTCACCTAATAAGTGAAGCAGCGGGGCTCTTTCACTTTGTCTTACTGGAAGAGTTTGTTTGGTCCTGATGTCTGAGAAATACGATTTCGACTATCGCTATGATTAGCATACCGGTTATTGCTACCCCTACAACCAGAGGATCGGACATGATCTTAACCCAGAGAAATCCACCAAGGACCAATAGGTCAAGCAAAATTGCCGTGACTAAAATCAGTAAATTAGCATGAATGTCTTTGCGCAAATAGCGCAGTATTCCCCATTGTACCGCTATGTCCATGATCAGATAGAAAATAATACCCAGCGCAGCAATTCGCGACAGGTCAAAAAATGCTGTCAAAAACAGACCGAGAACCACTGTGTAGACAAGTGTATGTTTCTGGATACTACCCGGCATTCCGAAATGACTGTGCGGCACCAGCTTCATCTCTGTAAGCATCGCCAGCATTCTCGATACCGCGAAAATGCTGGCAATGACGCCTCCGGCCGTAGCAAGCATCGCCAAAATTACAGTAAACCATAGTCCATAATCACCGAATGCAGGTTTAGCGGCGGCGGCCAGTGAATAGTCTTGTGTTGCGATAATAGCACTCAGTGACAAATTGCTGGCCACAGCAATACCGACCAGGGTGTAAATCACAATACAAAAGGCAATGGAGATAGTAATAGCTCTGCCCACATTTTTATGCGGGTCTTTTAGTTCAGAACCACTATTAGTAATTGTAGTAAACCCCTTAAACGCAAGAATTCCTAAAGCTGTAGCACCAAGAAATCCACTTAACGTTGAATCAGGTGTTGTATGAGTAAAATCCACCGCTATGTTGTCCGCAACCCATACGCCCGCTACACCAAAAATGATGATACCGCCTATTTTTAGGAAGCCAATAAAGGATGCAACACCTTGGATTAATCGATTCGCAGATAAATTGATGAGGAAGGCGACCAGCAACAGACCAACGCCTAATGCTGGAACTAGTATCTTATGGTCGCCTGCATCGAAAAGTTGCATGGTATATGCACCAAAGGTTCGAGCCAGAAAGCTTTGCGCAATCACCATAGAAAAATACATCAGCAGTGCATTAAACGCTGTCGCCAGAGAGTTGCCGTAGGCTTTGTAGAGATACATGCCAATGCCCCCTGCTGAGGGGTAGGCATTGGACATCTTCACATAGGAGTAGGCGCTGAATGAAACGATGAGTGCGGCCGAGAGAAACGCCAGAGGGAAAAGCACCCCGGTCATTTCAGCCATTTGCCCTGTCAATGCAAAAATTCCTGCTCCAATCATCACGCCGGTACCCAGAGCTACCGCGCCAATCAGTGTCAGGCTGTTTTCTTGGTATTTAGATGTTCTATCTGTAGAATGTTTCATTGAGAACTCCAGTATGGTGGCTATCTATTATCATATTTTTCATATTAGTAGTATATCATGAATGTCTGACTATTTATGTAAATATGACAATATGCCATATTTTTCACTTTTTTTAGAAAAATCATATGATGATAAGAGTTGCTTATGTACTTTTAGTTGGATATGAGCCAATATTTAGACAAAGTGTAACTCTATTTGTTGAATTCTGACAATAGAGGACATTATGTCCTGCTATTTTTAGGAGTATATTATGGAAGTTAAAACGAGGTGCCCTTTAAGTGTAAAAAACTGAAAAGTCTTATATAGGTTAGATAAAACATCAAAAGATGACTAAACTAGAGATAAGAACATTACCCTAAATCTGCACCAAGTGAACATATTTCTATCTTGGCAACACGAGCGGCATGTCTTCCGCCTTCAAATTCTGTTGAGGCGAAGACTTCTATCATCTCTTCTATCACACCTTTACCTACCACACGTTCACCAAAACAAAGGATGTTCGCATCGTTGTGCTGTCTAGTAAGTTTTGCAGTGTAGTGGTCGTGACAAAGTGCGGCACGTATGCCTGGTACTTTGTTTGCCGCTATAGAGATACCGATCCCCGTACCACAGATAAGTATGCCAAAACTGCCTTCGTCTACCAGTATAGCCTCTGCACATTTTTTTGCATAATCCGGATAATCTACTCTGTCTGCAGAGTCTGGACCAAGATCGATGATCTCATGCCCCAAAGATCTCACGTAATCTTTTACATAGGCTTTAAGTGCATATCCTGCATGGTCTGTTGCAATATAAATTTTTTTCACAATATATTCCTTACTCTATAGGTTGTTCATGTTGTATAGACTCAATACGTCTTCCTACACGTCCCCAGCGAACTGTAAAACGTTGTTTGTTCCAAAGTGCTTTACACTCATCACTATCTAGGGCTATATCTCGACATATACGTTTGAGATGATCATTGTCTTTTCCGCTGCCACCTTCATCGCCATTTAGTACTTTTTCGTATGAACGGTGTTCTAAACTCATATAGATCAACCAAGGTTTTCCTACGATAAGTTTATAGGGTACAGAACCCCAAAAACGACTGTCATTAGAGTTGTCACGGTTATCACCCATCATATAGAAATGATCTTCGTCTACTTTTGTATAAAGTGCATTGATGCCTTTGTCCGCTACGTTATAAGTTGGCGTATTAAGACTATCTACATAGACAGGTGTCACATCTATGTCTTTGTTGTATTCGTAGTAGCGCAGAAGTACTTCAAAGATATTCGTACCTTCCGGTGCATATTGTATACCTGGATATTTATCCATATAAGGGTTTTCTACCCAAAGTTTACCTCTAAGAGAGTGTATCTTATCAGCAGGGTAGTTTGCCTTCATGTACTCAGCGCCTTCATGAAAGTGTATAAACAATTTCTTATTTGCATAAAGTAATTCATCTCCACCTACAGCAACACAACGTTTTACATAATGTATTTTCTTGTTTTTAGGATAACGGAAAATAACGATATCTTCTCTTTGAGGTCTAGGACCTTCTATGAGATGACCATTTCCGTTAAAGTCCGGTAAGAGTGGAATCTCTAACCATGGTAGGTGAGGGATAGGGATACCATAGGAAAACTTTTTAGCAAATAAAAAGTCACCTATGAGCTGTGTTCTTTTCATCGATCCTGATGGGATGACAAAAGACTGAGCAACAAAGAAGATGAGAGTGAGTACGATGATGATCGTCCCTGTCCAAGAGCTTGCGAAACGGTTAAACCCATGTAAAATTTTTTTAAGATTCTGCATTTAGTGCCTCAGTGTACTGAAATTTATTTCTCGTCATGATACTCTCATTTTTGCGGATTTAAGTGTATTGCTCAAAAGCATTGCTATGGTCATTGGCCCAACACCACCTGGCACTGGGGTGATGTAAGAACATTTAGGACTAACATGCTTAAAGTCTACATCACCAACAAGTGAACCATCAGCGATACGGTTGATACCTATGTCTATGACGATGGCACCTTCTTTGATCATATCTTCTTTGATAAGTCCAGGAACACCTACCGCCACTACAACAATATCAGCTTTACTTGTATGTGCTTTTAGGTCTTTTGTATATATATGCGTGATGGTGACGGTCGCTTCTGCATTGAGAAGCAAGGCAGCCATAGGTTTACCTACGATGTTACTTGCTCCTACGACGCAGACATCTTTCCCTCGGAGTTCGATGTTATATTCTTCAAACATTTTCATAACACCAAGAGGTGTACAAGCTACAAAACTGTCAAGTCCTGTAACTAAACGCCCTACATTATAGGCGTGGAAACCATCGACATCTTTTTTAGGGTCTATGACTTCAAGTATCTTGTCTGTCTCAACATGTTTAGGTAAAGGAAGTTGGACCAAGATACCATCGATATGAGGGTTGTTGTTCATCATCTCAATAGTCGCAATGATCTCATTTTGGCTTATAGTGTCAGGCATACTGTGAGTGATAGAGTAAACCCCTACATTTTCACAAGCTTTTGCTTTCATTTTAACGTATGAATGACTTGCCGGATCGTCACCTATGAGGATCACTGCGAGTCCTGGAACGATGTTTTTTTCTTGTTTAAGTTGTGCTACTTCAGTAGTTATGGTAGCTTGCACTTTCTTGGCTAAAGATTTACCATCGATGAGTTGCATAGATTGCCCTTATATTTTTTATTGTATTATATCAAAAATACTTTAGGCAACGTAGTTTTGTGCTATTCTGGAGTAAATATGGGGTTATTATGAGACTATTATATATATTACTTCCTTTAATGTTATGGGGACAAGAAGACTTTATCTCACACTATGAATATGGTGAGATGCTCTATGCAAATCCTAGGGGAGTGAGCTGTTCCCAATGCCATGGGAAAAGCGGTGAAGGTCAAACCATTGTTGAATTTAGAGATATACATGGAAAACAAGACTTAAAAGGTTCAGATATACGTAAAGATACACTGATCGACATGATAAATGCAGTAAATACTTATCATGAAATTATGCCTCGTTATTATCTGACAGATGAAGAAGTGAAAACTATTTATGATTATCTGCAAAAGAAAAATGAAGTGTATTTATTAAAATTTACAGAGAGTAATAGCACACAATAATTGGTTATAATTATCCTAATACAATTTGAGATATCTTATGATAAAGATTTAAAAGTGAGTTATTAAGGGGAGGGAATAAAGAGGGAATTTAATTTGCAGGCTTAAAGCCTGCAATCCACTACTAGAGTGGAGTTACGTTCTCAGCTTGTGGGCCTTTTTGACCTTCACCAACTTCAAATGTTACTGCTTGACCTTCAGCTAGTGTTACACGTCCACCGCTGTCGTTGTTAACTTGACGGAAATGTACGAATACATCGTCTCCACCATTCTCTTGTTGAATAAATCCATAACCTTTTTCATCGTTGAACCATTTTACAGTTCCGTTTACTAATGCTGCCATTTTTTGTACCTTTGGGTAATAATTTTCACTTAATTATTAAGTGGAATCCAAATCAGAGAGAGTCTTTCGGGGTCTAGCAATAACACTTAACACACGACAGATGAACTCGAAACTCATCTTTCATCGTGGAAATTATACCATAGTTTTTAACATATAACCTTAATTATCTTAATATATTTATATATTAAGATAATTTATAGTAGTTCAAATGACAAGGAGGGAAAACTAAGGGGACAAAATGTACTTTCTCTGTTGTTCCTAGGTTCATGGTTTGCAAGCTTTCTAATTATATCATTTCAGTTAATTTAAGGAATATCTCGTTGATTTCTCTACCAGCTTTTTTAGACAACTTTTCTGCTTCTGTTTTTGAACCCCTATATAGCAGAGAGAATTCCTTTTGTTTCTCTTCCCAGAGATCTCCACCTTCCATTTTTGCAAGGTGTGCTTTAAGGGTTGCTATATCTAGTTCTGCTTGTGCTTTACTGGATACTTGTTGTGTAAACTCTTGAGCACTCTCTTTAAACTTTTCAAGTTTATCACGAGCTTCAATTATCTTTAGATGCCCTTTGAATTCTGCTTTCTCTTCAAAGTCATCATAGGCATCTTTGAGTTTATCATTTACCTCAGAAAAACGCTTTTTCAGAGTACCCCAAAACTCATTTGCTCCTTCTGTAAAATCTTCACTAAGATCTTCTATCTTTCTCTCTGCTTCTTCTAGAGATTTCTTAGATTCTTTGATAATTTTTTTAAATTCTTTTTCCATGCTTAGCTCCTTCTAAATAATTTATATAATTATTATATCATTTTTTGAGAGTAAATATTTGGAAAAAGAATTATTTTTTATGCGTTAACTCAAGCCACTCACTGAATGGAATCAATTCATCTATATGCTTTGGTTCTGTCTTTATAATATCTGAAAAACTTTTTACTCCCATGGAGAGTAAGTATTGTAAGTTATCGTCGAAGGTTGCATTTTCTATGACAAAAATATTCTCTTTATGTACCTCGAACATATATCCACCATTTGGGATAGGTGACATAGAGAGTGTTACCGTATAATGTTCTTTGATGATGCTCTCTTTTCGTGAGTACATCAGCCCTATGTTATATCCTTCTATTGCAAAACCTTTGATAGCAACGACTAGAACTTTTTGATCACCTTCTTTAGAGGAATTAAAAATGCTTATAATCTCTTTGATGGTTGGGTAGCCTGGTACTTTTTTTAGCAGCGATTCAAAGAATCCTGCAAGCCTTGTCTTCACAAGGTGACCAATGAAATATAAGATAAGTAAGAAAACGATGATGACCAGCATAAGCCATAAAAATTCATTATTTTCCGGTTTAAATCCTACAGTCTTAAAAATAAAATCTACCAAAAGATTTATCTTGCCATAGAGCCATAGTATCAGTACCATGATTATCACTACGGGTAAAAGCCCAAAGAGTCCTTGTATGGCTATTTGCATAAAATGTTTTATCAGATTGTTATTTTTCATTTGTTTAGTTCCTCTACCCAGATATCAAAATCTGCATCACTAGGCATTTTCCAATCCGCTCTTGGACTCAAAGAAATCGTACCCACTTTAGGACCATCGGGCATACATGAACGCTTAAACTGCTGAGTAAAGAAACGTCGTAAAAAGAGTTTAAGCCATTTGCTAATCATTTCTTCATCATACTTACCCTTAAAGGCCAAACTAGCTAAAAAACGTATCTTTGTTGGTTTGGCACCATACTTGATGAAGTGGTAGAGAAAGAAATCATGCAGTTCATAAGGACCTATAATAGCTTCAGTTTCTTGCACAATCTCATCACCGTCATGAGGGAGTAGTTCTGGGCTAATAGGTGTGTCAAGTATATCGTCTATGATGTCTGCTATAGATTCATTGGCTTTGTAGTATTCGATGACATACTGTATAAGTGTTTTAGGTATGCCTGAGTTGAGAGCGTACATGCTCATGTGGTCACCATTGTAGGTACTCCAGCCAAGGGCTATCTCACTAAGGTCACCTGTACCGATGACAAGGCCACCTTCCTTGTTTGCCATATTCATGAGTATCGAAGTTCTTGCCCTTGCCTGCACATTTTCATAGGTAACGCTGTGCTCGTCTTTATTGTGTTCTATAGCTTCAAATTCTTTAAGAGAAATATCTGTGATGTCTACTTCTTTAAGCGAGACACCCAAAACTTCACAAAGTTTTACTGCATTTGATTTGGTACGACTTGTTGTACCAAAGCCAGGCATTGTGACAGCGATGATGTTCTCAACCTCCCAATTCATGATCTCAAAAGCCTTACATGTAGAGAGCAGGGCAAGAGTGGAGTCAAGTCCACCAGAGATGCCTATGATTGCTTTTTTGATATGTGCATGGCTCATTCGCTTAATGAGCCCGTGAGCTTGGATGTGAACTATCTCGTCACATCTGTGTTTCTTCTCTGCATAACGGGAAGGAACGAATGGGACAGGAGTGATGTCACGTTCAAGTTTACTAATGCTCGGTAGTGCTCCTACTTTAATGATACGTGTCTTTTTACGTCTTCCGTCAGAGTAGCTTGACTCATTGAGTCTAAGCCATCTTAAACGCTCTAAGTCAACATCAGCCGTAATAAGATTGCTTTCAAGATTGAAACGTTCATTTTGTGCTAGAGTAGAACCATATTCGCAGATGATAGCATGTCCTCCAAAGACCGTATCGGTTGTAGATTCACCTACACCAGCTGAAGAATACACATAGGCAGCCATACAACGAGCACTTTGTGTGCGTACCAACTCTTCACGATACTCATGTTTACCTATGAGTTCATTACTTGCGGAGAGGTTGAAAAGGAGGTTGGCTCCGTTGCTAGCCATGTGGTTACTTGGAGGAGTGACAGCCCAAAGGTCTTCACATATCTCTACACCAAAAGTCATATCTTTAGAGTCTGTAAAAAGTAGATCTACTCCAAAAGGTACTTCCTTTTCAAGCACTTCTGTAGTCGTTCGTACGATGTCTCTACCGCTGACAAACTGACGTTTTTCATAAAATTCTTTTTTGTTTGGAAGGTATGATTTAGGCACAATACCCAAAATCTCCCCACTCTGTATTACTACAGCACAGTTATAAAGTCTATCCGCTTCAAGTAGTGCTATACCAATGATAGCAATGGTGTTAATCTTTTTTATATTTTTTAAAATATGACTGAGTGCTTCATTTTGTGAAGTGATGAGGGTTTGGTTAAGTAAAAGGTCACTGGCAGTGTATCCTGTAAGCGTTAGCTCCGGAAATACAACGACACTAACCTCTTTAGTGTGTGCTTCTTGGATGAGTTTTATGACTTCATCGGCATTTTTAGCAGGGTTTGCTACTGTGGTTTTGTTAACAGCTGATGCAACTCTATAATATCCAAACATATCAGTTCCTTTTTTACCTTGTCATCCCCGTATCAAGTACGAGGATGACAGATGATTAATATAACATTACGCTTTTGAAGCTACTACTTCAATACTAATGATCTCATCATTCTGATCGATGTTGTCTAATACCATGAAACTTTCAGTGTCATCTTCTTCGATAGCACCAAATACAGTGTGAGCACCATCTAGGTGAGGTGTTGGCGCAAAAGTGATGAAGAATTGGCTTCCACCTGTGTTAGGTCCGGCATGTGCCATAGAGAGTGTTCCTCTTCTGTGTGGCTCCGTGCTTGTGTCAGTTTCACAATCTATCTGCCAGTCAGGTCCACCTGTTCCAGCCATTGCGGGGTTTCCTGTAGGACCTGAGTGTGGGCAACCAGCTTGAGCCATAAATCCGGGGATCACTCTATGAAATTTAAGGCTGTTGTAGAAGCCTTGTTCTGCAAGGTGTGCAAAGTTTGCTACTGTGTTAGGTGCATCATTAGGGTAAAGTTTTGCCCAGATAATCCCTTTGGCAGTTGTAAATTTAGCATAGTTGTATGTGTCCATAACCGATTGAGTGATATCGTATCTTTTTGATTCTTTTCCAAGCATGTGAGTTTATCCTTTTATTGATTTTAAGGTATTATTATACCAATAATTTATAAGAGGCTTAAACCATGGAACTATGTATGGCACTTGATTTACCATCAGCAGAACAAAACTTGGCTCTTGCAGAGTCACTCAAAGGCTATAATATTTGGATGAAAGTAGGGTTTCGTGCCTACATTCGCGATGGTAAACCTTTTATAGAAGCACTTAAAGCTATTAACTCTGACTTCAAGATATTTCTTGACCTTAAACTTTACGATATTCCCAACACCATGGCAGATGCAGCAGAAGAGATAGCTAAACTGGGCGTAGACATGTTCAATATTCATGCGTCCGCAGGTGCAGTGGCTATGAAAGCGGTTATGGATAGACTGGCTCTATATGAAAACCGTCCATTGGTATTGGCCGTAACAGTTCTTACTTCTTTCGATGAAGTAAACTTCCAGAGTATTTACGAAAAAAGCATAGATGAAAAAGCAGAGCAGTTTGCGAAGATGAGTTATGAAAATGGATTAGATGGTGTGGTATGTTCTACATTTGAGAGTAGGGCTATAAAAAATGCAACTTCTGAAGAATTCTTGACACTCTGTCCAGGCATAAGACCTTTTGGAGAAGATGCCGGAGATCAACAACGTGTAGCAACACTGGATCTTGCGAATGAAGAGGGAGTAGACTACCCTGTAGTAGGAAGACCTATATATAAAGATAAAAATCCTCAGAAAAAAGTAGAAGAGATCTTAAAAGTAATCTCTACTTTTTAATCTCTTTTTTTACTTTTGTCATATGTACAGCATTATCCATACCCTTCATCATTAAAAAAGCACCCAGGACAAACAGTGCCAGCACGATAAGCGGTGTAAGTTTTTTTAACATGTTGGAACCTTTATTACATAATATATTATGTAATGATAATCAGTTTTTTAGTGATTTTCCTAAAAATAATGTAACCAAGTGAAAAAAAATGAATTTACAAGAAATTGATTCTTTTTTAAGCTTTAATTTAACCCAATGTTATTATAATCTCATCCACAAAACATAAGGACAGTTGGGTGAGTTGGCTGAAACCACATCCCTGCTAAGGATGCGTACTGGTAACGGTACCGAGAGTTCGAATCTCTCACTGTCCGCCATTCACAAACTCCCAATCTCTGGGAAACAAATCACTTTTATTAATTTTGTTACAACAAAGTTTTACAACAAATGCATTAAATTTGGCCTATTCTCTCGCCAATTATGATTCAGTGGTTAGATTTTGCATGATCAACTCATTAAACTTTTTAAGACTAGTAGAAGAATATAAATGAAGTACAGCTAAAATTATTTTCCTAATTCTTACCATGCATTAGCTACTTGTTATATACTAATAAACCTTATAAAATCTTCTATATAGCACACTTTATAAGGTTTATATAGGAAGTTACATGTTTATGGGCCACAAACGTCACTACAGCGACAAACGTTATAAAATATGTTAGATTATAAGGTTTTCAAAATTCGTCTGCTAGTTATTGAATTATTCCTCTGCCTTATTAGATTTGTCATAGTACTTTTTGAAAACCACAAAAGACCGTAAGCAAGGACTGTGTAGCTCTATCATAAGCCTTTCAATTTATTACAAAAGGTATTTGATCCATAGCTTTCAACTAAAGATGAAAAAAATAGAACAGGATTAGGACTCTATATGAGTAAGCTGATTATAGAAGAGCATCTTAATGGTGTCATTGAAATAAACAATAATGATAATGGTGCTTGTTGTACTGTTAGATTATTAAAAAAGTCAGAGGTGGGATAAAAAATTATGCCACAAACACTGTTAAACTTCAAACTTGAATCAAACAAACACCAGCATCTTATTAAATTACAAACCCTTTTAATACCTACCCATCGTCATTAACTCAAAATATACAATAACCCTAAAACTAAAAAACTAAAAAGCGAACTTAGCATCACTATTGAAGAAAGTTTTTTCTCATGATAATCATATTTTTGTGCTATGATAGCCAATGCTATTGCAGCAGGTATACCACTTTGCTGAAAAAGAAAAGTATACATTTTATCTGTCATGTCAGGTAAAAAAGGAAGAACTAGAAATGTAGTTGCTGGTAGTAATATAGCTCGTAGAAGGACATAAGGGAGTGCGGTCTTAATGAGCTGAATTGAGAAAGTGTCATATATAAACATCCCCAGAACAAAAATTGCTAAGCCACCTGCTGTTTTGCCTAAAAGGGCACTGGCTTTGTCAAAAAACTCTATATGAAATCCGAAAAGTGCTAAAGCAAGACCTATAAAAATAGCAAAAACAGGTGGACTTTTTAATACATTAAAAAGAATCGCTATTTTAACTTTGCCATTCTTGGCATATTCTAGAAATGCAACACTTAAGATAACCCCTAACATACCTAATATACTCGCCGTTAATACAGCAAACTCTAAAATATCTCCCCCATATAATGAATCGAAATAAGCTATTCCAAAAAAAGCATTACTACCAAAACCTAGTGTAAGTGATGAAATTATCATCTGCTCTTTACTAATCAACTTGAATGTATACAATAAGATGATGATTATAATGGAAATTATGACAGGCAAAACAGAGCCAATAATAATCTCCATCCCAATGAGATTAAACTGTATGCTAGAAATCGTGTCAATAAATAATGCTGGGAGTGCAAATCTGTAAACAAAATTATTTAAAACGAGTTTATCTGATGCAGTAAAAATCTGACTATATCTGCTAAATATGCCAAGAGCGGTAATTGCCAACAAAAGTAATAATGTTTGTAAGAAATCCATATTAAAAATCCTGCTTATTATTAAAGAAAATAGAAATCAATAGATAAAAGCTGCTGGTACCATAGCAGCTACACCATTTATATCAAGGTAGCTTTTAATTTTTGGACAAGAGTGAAGGAGACATAAATATGAAAAGAATTATGCAATCTAAAATTAAAAATTACCAGAAAGCCGGAAATATCAAAAGGGTCAAGAATCTTTCATGTTTTGTAGTATACAGTTAATTGAAATATTATTATTGAATCAACTGTATAAAAAATGATTATTTTTTATACATGTAAATTAGGTACAGTGTAAACCTTATAAAATAGAGCCACTTGCAGATTCAACATCACAAAGTGGCTAATTCTCAATAGTCAATAATCTACTATTGAAAAAAGTTGTCTATGAGACTATTTTAGAAGATAAACGCTAAAAACTGTTAAAAAATCGGCTTTTTGTGGGAATCTGCAAGTGGCTCTATTTTATAAGGTTTTGATAGATAGCATAGATACCTTATTGAGATATCCTAAGATATTTTTAAATACACCAATAATATTATATGAAATTATTTTGCATAACGGTAGTTGTTCTTACCAGAAGATTTAACTTCATACTGGAATGACCCCAAAAAACTAGACAAAAAGTAATTCAGTAATTTAATCATAAAAGTGAGTAAAATCATTTGATAGAATACTAGGATTAGAAATGGCAAGAAGAACATATACAGAAGAGTTTAGAA
>Ga0209414_1000128_pt1 | contig 33320 bp, 55 predicted proteins | sample LakVidmifraction_4_FD_181154 | JGI IMG/M metagenome (GOLD analysis project Ga0209414, IMG submission 181154) | Hypersaline microbial communities from Lake Vida, Antarctica - Brine Hole Two &gt;0.2 micron (SPAdes) (version 2) | ecosystem: Environmental > Aquatic > Non-marine Saline and Alkaline >...
TAAGTTTGCGTTACTGCAAACGCACCAGCAGTTGTAAAAGCACCTGCGAAGTTAAGATTACCTGCATAGGTTGCAGTAAACGATCCGTTATTTACACCCGTACCGCCACGTGTTCCACCCAACGTTCCTGCCCATCCAGCTGTAATACTAGTTGCTTGCAATAGAGCTGTTGAAGGTGTGCCACCTAGTGTTAATGTGATATTAGTGTCATCTGTTTTTGTTAACGCGGCACCGCTCCCTTGAAACAACGTAAAAACTTGCTGGAGACTTTCTTTATAAGTTACTGGCCCAGGAAGCTGATCAATGGGGAAAACATCAGTTAGTTGTGCCGATGGCGCTGCTGGCAAATCAGTGATTTTTATTCCGGCCATTAAATGTTTTACTCCTGAACCAAAATATTTTGTGAAGTTTGGGTATTGATGAAAACACCTGATTGCGTGATGAGGCCAAACTCATCCGCTGCTTGTTCAGCAACTGCGTACATTAAAATAACAATCAATCCACCATAAACACCATTCATCTTTAACCCTTTTTAAAAAAGGGTGAGAATTGTTCCCACCCTTTAATTACTATCTACTTCATGATGATGTAATTGAATGTCCCAGCACCAGCGTCTGCCGTGCTTGTAACTACAAAACTTCCAACACCTGGGACAATTTTAAGTACTGATGCAGCATTAGCTTGTGTATTCCAGTTACCAATTACGTTACTTCCAGCAGTACAGAAAGCGTCAGTAAATGATTGTGCAGCAGCACCACCGGCAGCAACAGCACCAGCAACTGATTTCATTCTTACAGCAGCAGTTGACACAACAACACCACCAGTAGCGGCTTCAATATCAGGCACTGTGTATACCGTAGATTGGCCAATCGTTCCGCTTGTGATGGTTGTGTTGAATGCGCCGCCAGCGTTTCCAGCAGCAAGAATCATAGTGCCGTTAGCTGCGGTTGCTGGGAATGCAATGAAAGTACCAGCATCACCAGAAGAACCCGATGTGATATTTCCAGCAGTAGATGTAATTGCACCCGATGCCGTTAATGCACCTGTAATTGAAAGCGCTTGACCTAATGTAACAGTCGTTGTTGCCGCTTTAATATTTCCCGACGCGTCAGAGAACACAGGGAGAGCATTTGCAGTTGATGCACCGCCAGAAAATGATACGCCACCAGCAGATGGATCAGCATTAAATACAAGCGCATTTATTCCGAGGCTAGATGGCAATGGCTCAACTAAAGTATAGAAGTTACCAGCATTAACAGAACCCGCACCAACAGCCACATTTTCGCCAGCTTTTAATTGCTCTAAGCTTTGTTGATCAGCAGCACGTTTCAACACAACAGTTGATCCAATGCTATAAACTATATAGACACCTTGTTCGTAAGTGTTAGTTTGTGTGTGTAGCAATACGCGATCACCAACAGCACATAAGACGCTGTCGATTGTCAATGAAGATGCAGCAACAGTTAAAGTTGCGCCAACGCCATTGTTATTTGGGCCATTGTAATATGTTCCTGAAATGTTTGATGTTGATACCAAACGCACAGGGGTTAACCATGGTGAAAATACTGTTTGTGATAGTGTTGTAGTCATTGTTTAAGTCCTTTTAATTAATGAGTATTACTAGTTTTGAAGTTAGCTAACTTCCCCACACCAAGCTGGTAGCTGTTGTTAAAGCACTATTTACCATAATGGAAAATATTGGATGCCAAACGCCTGCTGCCAGCCCGATTAGAGTCTGATCTGTGCCATCCCATTTTCTATATGAGATATTTCCAGTGACGCCGACATATAGCCAGCGTGCGAATTCTACAGAACCGTTAGCCCCATACATGATGCCTAGAGTTACATCTCCCGTACGAGCAACGCCCGCCATAACACGAGTAGGGCCTGTGTAAGCATTTGGGTCTAATGCGGGTACAACTACCAATTGAACTGCCATTTCTACACTCCTTGTAAGTAATCTGTTAAAGCTTAATAAACACGTTCATAAAGCTGCTTGGTTGCATTAAAGAAACTGGTGTTTGCGCGCCTTGTCCTGATACGCCACCTGTTAAATTTGAGTTGTTACCGCTTCCACCTAATATGAATCCACTTGCTATCACTCCACCATTTAATAAAAATGGTGCGGCGGCCGGATTGTTATGTGTATGCGGAGCTAAGTCATCAACAGAAAGAGTGCGTGACTCTGCACCTATATATTCACCAAGAGCGCGACTTGTTAAACCTGAACCTGCGCCAGCTCCACTCAGTGTACGACCGAGTGAGCGTGGTAATGTGAGAGTTTTACCAGCGATAAAATCCGCTTGCGCAGTTGCTCCACGTCCTGTTGAGACAGGCGCCCATGTATTGATGACGCCATCCCAAATCGTTTTATATAACTGAAACGCATCAGCATGAGCGCGATTAGTAGCACCAGATCCTGCATTACCAATAGAACCATCATTCATTGCAACCCAGCCTCTGGGTGCTGAAGAAAGCAAACTTGTTTTGATGTCACCCGTACGTGGGGTTTGGGTAATAGAGTTAATTTGATCGTAATCTTCAAAAGTAAGATCAGGATCTATCGTACCTAGATAAAGTGCAGGCTTTGTAAATAACACATCACATGGAACACCTAATGGCATTTCTAGTTGAAAATAAAGCGCATCATCATCAGTTTGTAGACCAGGTGTACCGATAGACTTACCAGCAACATCTGGGATCGTTAATGATAAATTAAATGGCGTCCATGTAGTTGTAAGCGCAAGTGTGCCGATCGACAATCTGACTTCCGCACTCGCAGCAGTTCCTGAACCGAAGTATTGCCTTACATATCCAGTTAATGTGACAGGAGTAGCCGTGACTCTAGCCCAAATCTTAAAGGTCATCGCCTGGTTAGAAAGATTTTTTATTTTCTGACAGATAGGAAATTGGAAAGATTTGTAAGTTTCACCAGCTGGGCTATTCGTACATTGGTAACGAACATAATCAACAGGTGTTACATCACCAGTAAGGGGCGCACTAGCTAATGCAAACAATGGAAATGTAATTTCATCAGTTGCCGCTGTGTTGTTTTTCACAAAGCGAATATCAGGCCCAACGACACCATATGTACCAACAATAGGATTCACTAATGCGGGTGTAAAACCTTTATGGTTAGAAGGTGCAATGACTAGATTAGTTACGCCAACTGGATTGGCTGTATCATCGATATGATCGATAAATTGATTATTGGCGATATAGTTGGTTAACGGAACATAGGTTGTAACATTACCCCCACCTCCACCAGAACCAGGCGCAAAGTAATTATCTACAGTCCATAGTAGATTATCATCACTATCATACATTTCAAGATAGTAGGTATCTGAGAGATCTGCACTATCAACTGACCAATAGAATGGGCCTTCCGTACCATTAGCATCAAAAATAATGGGGTTGGTATAGGGTATCGTGCCACCCGCATCTTGGTAGACAATTTTGTGTTGAATTTTGTTTAACGAACGATAAGTATATAGCTTACAACCACCCGCAAGTGTGCCGGTGTTATTCGCTATCACCCACTTTGGTATGGGCGCTAAAAGGTTGGTTATTGCCATTATTCACATCCTTGTGAAAGTAAAACCATTCTACTATTGCGTCAAATCAAATCCTATTGAATTCATTCAGGCTGACCTGTACCAAACACATTATGATAAGCACCTAACCCTGCGGCCCCTAAACTTGCCCCAGTTAAATAAGGGTGGTAAATTAAAGCATTTCTAACTGTAAGCGCTGGATGTTTACTGCCTTTCTTCGCTGCAAATTCACCCGTACTTAGGCTATTAATCAATTGTTTTTTGGTGATTTCTTTATTCTTATAAGCTTGGATCGCCGAATTGTAACGATAAGGCACTACATTTTCTCGATAGCTATTGGTAATAGTTTTATACCGATTAGCTAAACCTTCGTTAACTGTGCCATCAGGATTTAAAAACATATTGCCTTCAATATGCTTCTCAGTACCTTGCAGAGCGTCATACAAATGCTTTTCTTCGCCAGTAAGAGAATTAGTCCTGGATTTTTCATCAAGCGCCCTAGTCATTCCTCTAATATCACTCACAGCTTTTTGCGCATTTGGCAACGTTGGCTCTTGATTAAATTGTTCTAAAGTCTTGTACTCGCGTGGTGACTTGTATTTCTGAATAAAGTTAAGATTCTCACCAACAAGATTATGATCAATAGGAACATTATTTAATCCTGCACGATCAGCATCATGCCAAAGACTATCATACATACGAGAATGTTGATCAACTTGGCGATCTCCTTCTCTTAATACATTTCTTACAATTCCTGATTTTGTCAAATTCATGGGATTAATTACATTTGCAAGACCAGCAGCTCCCAAAAGATTTTCTGCATTTCTCCCCCCCCAACGCAAAGCTTCTTCTCCAGCATTTTGTGGTTTTCCAAAAGTCGCGTTAATATCTTCTTGTGAGTCTGGCATACGACCCATCTGTATTTTCTGATTAATATCCTGTGGAAGAAGATTAAGTCTATTGGTTGCATAATTTGCAATATCATGCGGCATATTAAATATGTTCTGTCCAAGCTCCCCAAGACCCGCCACACCTTGTCCTAGTGCGTGCATAGGGTTTTGTTTAACAGCACCATATATTTCAGGAGCATATGTTTTTACTGCTTCCCAATCCTTAGGAAGACCCTTAATTGCATTAGCACCACTACGATAAATGTCTTCACCTACTCGAAAAGGCGCTTTCAATGCGGCTTGCCCAAGCGTTTCATCGCTTTGTGGCCGCATAGAATTTGGAGCAACAGGTGCCATTTCCCATCCTGAATAATCCTTAGGAGGCGAGTTACTTTCAGGTGCTTGCGCTACTGCCTGAGAATTATTATCATCCGCTAAAACCCATCCAGAGTAATCAGCCATGCTTAAATCCCCCCTTCCTAGCTTCTTCAATAGGCACTGTTACAACTTCACCCGTTTGAGGATTTTTAATTGTAATTGTTGGATTTAGTTTATCGTGAATTTGCTGACGCAATTGAGGCCCATTAATTTGTTTATCAGCCATATCCATCGCCTCACCTTTATTGATGTGATATTGACTCATATATTGAGGAGTTAATTTCGAGCGCTGACCCAACAATTTATTCAAATAAGACAGTGTTTCCAATTTACCGCGAGCAGCGTCAACCGTATCGTCTGGCCCTGGCTTCATACCTTGCAATAATTGTTGCTCACCTTTACGAAATTGACCTGCAAAGTCTCTGGAAGCATCTTTGATAAGATTCCCAGTCAGAGTGTAATATTGACCGACCATATTTTGTTGTGCCGGCGTACCTTCTTTCGAATAATAAGCAAGCTCACGATGCCCGGCCAAAGGAACCTGACGGATTTGTTCAAACTCAGGTGATGATAAGATATTTGAAATGGAATCTAGCGTTGCCTGACTTGTTTCAGAATTAAAGGCACCAGTATTCAAATCTTTAATATCAGCTGCTCTGTCTTTTCCTAATGCTTCGCCTTCCGCTTTAATACCAGCATACCTACCTGCATTTTCCGCATAAGTAGGCTGTGTTTGTGGCTGGTCATATTGACTCATACCCTGATTCATTTTATTTACATACTGTGTTGGGGTCGTCCCATTCACATCATGTACATTACCAGCTTGCGCTAAAGGCTTACCTGTAAACCAGATTGACCCAACATCTTGCGGACTATTACCCGCATTTAAATGCTTGTTCATCATGAAACCTGCGAGCTTTTCTTGGGCTTCAGGTGATGCTGTAAATTGTTCTGGTGTCATGCTTTGTCCAAATGCTTCTTTAGTCCAGGATGGAATATTCGATGCCATGACTTGGTATTTGCCAATAGCACGATCACCATTTCCTGTGTCTTTTCCAATTAAGGCATAAGGATTTTTTGAACCACCACTTTCAACATTTCCGATACCAGCCATAACACGATTTAATTGTGGATTAACACCTTGGCCAGAAAAGTTCATAGCGAAAGGATTCCCGCTACCTTGTGGCATAGGTTGTGGGCCACCCTGTTGTTGGTCTCCCCCAACCATTCCTTTAAACTTATCAACCAACCAACGGGATAAGGATAACGGATTTTGATTAGCATTAGGCTGGGGACTTCCGCCACCTGGCATTTGTGTCAGTGCGTTGCCAGTTCCTTGCCCCATTCCAGCTGCGTAAAGTCTTTGCGTGGTAGCAGGGTCTTGTAAGTCAGGGCTATTGGCTACGATATCAGGATGACCCATCAATTTTGCAATATATTGAGGACCAACTAATTTAGAATATGCGGTTTTTGATGCCGCATCAGCTTGCAATGTCATCGGCGCATATTGGTTTTTAATACCACTGTATTGGTTTTCTAATGCTTCTTTTTGTAAGGCATTAAACATCCCGCCAATACCACCAGGCTGCTGAGTAAATTGTTGGATATCTGGTAAGGCCATATTTAATTCCTTATAAGAACATTGCGCCCAATTGTGCGCCGCCCATTAACATGCTCATGAAATCGTTATTCTGAGCAGACTGTTTATTACCAGCCGCTTGACCCATCTGTTGACCCATGTTGCTGTACATATTAGTCAACTGATTAGCTGCGTTCTGACCGCCTTGCATTAGGTTCTGCTGGCCTTGGCCATACTGATTATTCACGCCAATAACATTTTGTAGCCAGTCATTCATCCCGCTAGCACCAATATTTGCTGAGTTCTGTTGCATCTGTTCCATCATGGGTGTACTTCCCATCAAGCCACTGGCACTCGCAGCATTTTGACCGCCACGCTGTGCTTGCTGTTGTAGGAATTGGTTGTAAGGGCTTTGTTGATATTGGCCTTGTAAGTTATTCATAAACTGACTTGGATCTTTCATGCCCTTCAACCAGTCTTGATAATTTCCCATACCTTGCACGCCAGCATTATAAAATGGGTTCTGAGCTTGCTCTGCTTTCCCAGACCACTCTTTGTATTGATCCATAGCTTTATCATAAGGTGCGCCAGAATCTCCAAATAAACCGCCAAGAATTCCTGCAATACCACCACCCATCATTGATGGATCAAATCCACCAAAGCCACTTCCAAAGTTAGATGCAGGCACCATCCCGCCGCCAGCATATGCGGGTGCTTGGGAATATAATCCATTCATGTCAGCCATAAGTTCAATCCTTGTCTTTATATAAAATTCTGCCAAGAACCAGCTTCGTAACCCTGGAACTTCTCTAAACTTGTATTATAAATAAATTGCCCATTAACTATGTCTCGCAAAGCATCTCTTTGTGCTGTTGTGAGCCTTGGCGCAAACATCCCGTTTTGAGATAAGTACCCTTGCAAAGACTCAACAAAAGTCGCCATAAAATCTGACCAAATTCCACTTAAATAAAGAGACCCTTGTTCTTTTAAAACAGGATCGTAAGTTGGAAAATTATCAAAATCTCTGGCCATGTCTACTCCGGCAAAACATCAAAATCCCAAGCTGCGCCTAAAATAATGAAAGTTACATCATTAAAAAATTGCAGTCGTGGTGTGAATCCCTGGCCTCTTGGAGTTGTGCCCAACTTACGCCATACACTTCTAAAAGTTCGCTCGCCAATCTTTCCCATTGGGGCATGTATTTCATAGCCGTAGGTCTGACCACCATCTCTTGAGATAGCCAAGAATATAGTGGGTTGGCCGCCACCAATATTGATCTGCTGATCTAAAATAATATCTGTGCCTGATTCAGTTAATAGAACTTCTTCATCTTCAGCTTCAAGATCAATATCAATAAAGGTATCAATATCTTTTTGTCCTTGGAGGACATCTAGTTGAAATCTATCAATGCGTAATCGGTTGTAACCTTCTGGCGTGATCTGTCTTCCAATTCTCATTCTACGGATTGGCTCACCATCATTTCTTGGCTCTTTATCATCAACGATATAAAATTTCGCTGCATTGTAAGCACCGTAATAATTAACACCATCAAAGTAAGCATGTGTTTGCGCTGGGTGTCGATCACCATTTAACACCTCTTCTTCATGCCATTTTGGCGCATCTTGCGTACTCATAGTCACATTCAACACAAACGTGTGATTAGCCAATGTAAAGTTCAGTCGATAAAAGATAATTCCATTTTCTTTAATTAAAATGCCGCGTGCATCAGCAACACCTGTATCGGGATCTTCTGCATATTGTGCTAGCTGAAAATCAAGCGCACGATTACTAACAAGTGTAGATTCCGTCCCACGCACTTCCATAACACCTGCAAGACCATCCTTATCTTGTGCCAGGAAAAACATTCTATCAAAACCAACACAAACGCTTCCCAAAGCAGGTGTTCCAACTTCCATTAATGAGCTATTGTTACGTCTGAATGGTAAGTTTGTTCCAAGCCCTGCGTTTTCCCACACTTCTGTGAAGTTTTGTGAGAACAAGAATAATCTTCTGTGTAGCGTTCTACATGCGACAATCGTTCCAGGATGTGAGGTGATACTTCCAAGCTGCAATTGACCACTTACCAAAATAGAATTTGTTGGGGTTCCATTTGTTCCTAAATTTATAGCAGTTCCCGCAATTGCATTTGCGTAAGAGGTTGCAAGCTTAATTGTTCCAGGGTTAGTGCTAGCAGCACCTACTCTAATCACATAATAAGTTGTTGCCGCAACGAGTGGAGTAGGTAATGCACCTGTTGTTGTTAAGGTAACAGGAACACCTGTTGCAAAGTTCGCATTGCTAACGCTAAGCGTAAGAATTTCTGTTGCAGAACTTCCAGTGAATGTTGTGCCTGGTGTTCCAGCACTCCAGACCATCCCTTGGTTTATCAGTGATAATTGAAAAGTGTTGGTCTCACCGTTTGCTACAATAAAAAATCCATCTAGATAACAGACATCAATTGGATTTGCAGGAAATCCAGTATCGGTAATTTGTTCGAACGTGCTTGCGTTGGTATCCCATATAAAGCCTTCTTGTCCATCAACAAAAATTACTTGGTAAGTGTTTGCATCAACACCTACGAAACCTACTGTCGTTGTTAGGCTTCCGATTAATGACGTTGAAAGCAATCCAGTTGAACCAGTAGTTCTATAAACAGAGCTACCAAACACTTGATAGATAGCATTACTAAAAACGAATGTAGCGCGTGCGCCACCAATTTCTGAACCAAAGTTCAAATTAGCGTTTAGTAATCCAGAAGTAGACAGTAATGATTTTGGACGTTTACCATTTGGGTCTAAATATTCGAACATGTTGACAGTACGTTCAGCATTAATCGTGCTAAAACGCTGGTTATCGTAACTACCAACAATATCGTAGTCTTTTCTCATTATTAGTACGCCAAAATATTTTGCCAGTAGAACGGCTCTGCTCTACTTAAAATAGCAGAAGGTCTGACAGTTAAATCCGTTTCATTAGCGTTCTTTATGATGTTGTAATAATCCTGATATTCATCTTCTGCACTTTGTGGCCAGTTACCAGATGGATAATAAGATAAGAATTTTTTGGCTAGACAATATTTTAAAAACCCATAATAAAATGGTGGTAGTTCCCCCAAATCTTCATGCTCATATAGCTGATCGATCATACATTTTACTTGTAGAGTACAAGGATAAGGTTGATCAGGAGCAGGATAGAGCGTGATGATGCTTTTGAAATCTTGTTTGTTTAAGAATATAAACCCAGGACGAGTATTTAAGGGTGTTAAGCGTGTAACACCGTAATACTGCGCTTTGTTAATAATCTGCAATGGATAGATAATACCTTGGCCACTACTTGGGACAGTGTAATTAGCCATGCTCAAATCAACAATACGATCAGCATTAACATCAGCAGGAATCATGTCAGACACTGTATATTCAGCTTGTCCTGAAACCATGGTGAAATTAAGCGTTGTCAGATAAGGGATATAAATACTATCTGCTGCAAACTTATCGATTAATTCGTTTAATAGCTCAAGGCCAGACGACAACATAAAGGCATCTGGAGTTTCACCAACACCTAGTTCACCGAGAAGGTAAAGCGAGTTAATGATTAACTCATTTGTTGAACGCGTGACTTGGGCCATAACACTTCCTTATGTCGAAACACATAAAAAAATCGACGCATCAAAATGACATGTCGATTTCATCGACGTATTATTTCAAAGGATAAGCGTCATCAAGTCCTTTGCAGAGTTTACGAGCTGAGTCTTTAGCACCCTCACCATCGTTGCTCATGTACGCATCGAAATGTTTCATTTCTTTAGGTGCGCCAGGACGGTCACCCATTCTGTCTGCCATCTTAGCTTGGCCTGATTTAACAAAAGCATTGTTAGATTGAACCATACTATTCTTTTTCATTTGTCTTCCCCTTTATTGGTTTAGCCTTAGGCTTTTCAACCTTCGACTCTTCTTCCTTGATCTCATCTTCGACTTTTGTGCGGTATTCTTTAGCCTTTAGAGGACTATCAAACCAGACACCCGATGCCTTCAATTGTTCTGCTTCATCGTCTTCGACTACTCTCATTTCATCGATTGGGTGATAAACACATGTCAGCATCGGGCAAATCCTTATGACAGAACGCGAACGGCGTATTGTTGGTGCCATTTAAAGCCACACAACAAGTCAATACGCATATAGTTCTGATAACCAAGGATGTCGCCAGTTTGTGTTACGGCTAGGGACAAACCAGTTTCAGGGTCAACCGCTACAGATGCGAAAGGAACTTGCAATTTGTAGAGGGGAGGACAAACGATATCTAAACCGCGTGATGGGTAAGCCACGTTTACGTTATGACTACCAACCATCGTTACAGCAGCATTGTTAGGTACAGCGTTGCTGACGTTACGGTTAGGATTAGCGGTATCAGAGATAATGCTTGGGCTAACAAGAACAGTGATAGCACCGGCTCCACTAGAACTTGCATTAGCAGTCACAACCCATTGCATGTCTTGGCCAGTAGATGCGCGACCAACAGGGTTAACAGATTGAACACCAGCGATTGAGATAACATCACCAACTACAAAGTAATCTGTAATGTTGATGGTAGCACCAGCCATAACGATAGTGTTGCCAGAAGCTACAGCGCCATTCACTAACAATGTATCAGCAGAGTAAAGACGTGGGCCTGCACCTGCAACATGTCGTTTGATGTTTTGGGATTGGAAAATGTCAAAGTAAGACAAGTGACCGATCGCAGAACTTCTAACGATGTCTTCGTTGAAGACTGGCGTAAAGTTATTTAACAAAGCGCCTTTCAAGGAAGAACCGTCACGCACTGTCATTGCCATGTAAGCATCAGACGCAATGTTAACGCCTTGCTCAAGCAATTTAGCGCCAGCGGTATCAACAGTTGTGAAACTGTTAATCGCAACGCCTGCTGTACCTGTGAAGAAGTTAAGTTCTTGTTCAGCACTTGCAGCGATATCTTTTTCCATCTGTGTAATTACTTCTTGAATCGCAGGAGCAATAAACAGTCTGGAGAAATCTTCGATACGTAAGGATAAATCTTGAATGGTATAAGCAATCAACGCGTGATACTGATGCGCAACAACGATGCTTTCAACAGTTTCGATGATTGATTGTGGGGTTGCTACAGAACCATCACCAACGATGAAGTGATTTTGTCTGCGAACTTGTAATGTGTCACCGATCTTATAACCAGAAGATACGAAATCATCTTGGTAAATACGAGATGCGGTCATAACAAATGGTGCGTTGTTAGCAAACATAGCCAAAGCTGTGTTACTAACTAAATCGGTCGTAATAAATTGGTTAGCCATTTTTCAAAGTCTCCATTTAATCCATTAAATGGCACTTGGCTTTGTCAACTTCAGGATGTGACAATGTCAACCTTAGGGATCAACATTGTCAACCAACTGCTTGGTTTACTATCCATAACACCCTGCTGTCACTTCCATGTGCCAGCCTTCATCCTGGCTCTGATAGCAGAAGCAGGAGTTTTATCCGTAACAGCACTTGAAGCATTAGCAGGATTTGCTTTGATAGAACCTAGAGGGTTCGGTTTTTGGTTGGATGACGGTTTCCCGTTATTCCCACCCATCAAAGAAAACGACAACTTATTAACTTCTCGTGCCTGGTCTAGAGGGTGAAGTTTAGAAATTCTTTCGAGTTCAGATCTGTTTTTGCCAAGTCGGTAAGCTACATCGGCCGGATTATCAACGAGCAACAGTGCATCCCGCACATGGTGTGTAAAAGGCGTATCTTCTCCTCTTACAACGTCATCGAAATCCTCATACTTATCAGATGCCTTATCAAATTCATCGTTCAATCGCTGATATTGCTTTTGAACATGAGCTTGACCTTCAGCAGCTTTAGCTTGTCTCTCTTCGTGATCCTTCGCTCCGAGAGCCATGCGTACGGCACGTTGTATCTTTTCTTCCTCAGTCATAGCAGGCGGATTAGGCTGCCCAGGTGACGGATAAGCATTGTGATTTTGTTGTTGAGCTTGGGCACTGTCTGCTCCTAGCATCGAACGCATTTGCATTACCTGCTCTTGCATCGAACGCATTTCCCTGGAGTGTTTTTTGGCCTGCATTCCCAACCGCTTCTTTACGCCGTAGGGATCATCCTTGTCTGCAATTCCTTGGGTATCCTCTGAGCTTCCTTGCTCTTCAGCATCCCCTGGCCCGACACCACCATTCTCAACATCTTCACCACTATCACTTATCTGTTCTAAAGCATTCTGATCTTCGTCCATGATTTCTTTTAACTCCACTGTGACATCATCGCTGACGCCCTAGACCATACGGTTGGCCTGAGACCCTGACAGATTCCTTTCCATCGTGACTACTAGTCTAGACCTATCTGTATGTTTAAAAACCCCACAGGTACGACCCAATCGAATAGCTGAGAAACTTAATAAGGCGGGACCGATTCTGCGTGGCAATTCGCTACATTAGGCGTGGCAATTCGCTACTTCACGTGTAGCAAGTTGCTATGCCCCGTAATTCCCAAAACGGGACAAAACGGGAATAGTGGGATGAATGGGATGAGCTGGGATTAAGTAAAAGGTAAATAACCCCGTCCAAAATCAAGAGGGTTACGTACCTAAACCATACGTAGCAGCGGGTGAAAGGGTACGTTTCAGCGGTGATAGGGGATATTATGCACGCTAAGAGTGGCTTAGCGTGCATGGACATTTCTACTCTTTAAGTTGTTGATTTCCGTGTTTATGTAGATCCGTCAACACTGAGGCGAGCTTCGATGAAAAATCATTGTCAGCACGATCAGCATCAAGCGCTAACTTGCCATGCTCAAGATGCATTTTTTGCTGCTCAAGGCCCATCTTGGCTTTCATTTCTTGTGACTTAAGAATCATTTCAGCTTGGTCAAGCAAGTGCTTTTCCTTCCTGATTTTCAATTCTTCAGCACGTTCCATGAGAGCCTGCTCATCAAGATGCATTTTTTGTTGATTCATCTGCATTTGTTGCTGCTTAGCCTGCATTTCAGCCTGCATCATCTGTTCTTGAGGAGAAGGGGGAGCTGGTGGTAATTGCTTACCTTCTTCTTTAGCAAGAATCGCAGGAGGAACAAGATTCTTAAAGCGCTCAGCAATCTGTGGCATGTACTGCACGTCAAGATTCTTAGCCCAAAGATCCGCAATAAGAGGGAACGTTTGTGGGTTGGCTTGGATGGTTTGTTGGAAGAATTCCAGCGCAATATCTTTTTGAACTGCAAAGCTTGGGCCAGTATCAATTTCAATATCGTAATCACCGCCTTCCAATGTATTTTCTACACCGTCTTTGGTTTGCTTATTCAATATCACTGATTCAGTACGGCCGTCAGCCTTCGATACAACCATATGGCGTTCATTATCACCCGCAATAATAGGTAACAAGTCCAAAACTACCCGTCCACCTTGTTCGATTGCTTGATTCAAGTTATCAAAGTACACAAAAGCAGACATTGAGCCTTCAAGTTTACGTTCTCGACGAGCCTTCCCAGACATATCGTGGCCTTGTAGCGCCTCATTCTCGGAGAACCCGAGTATCTCTCGCATATCTTGGCAACCGCGTTGGTATTGCAACAATAGAGACTGTGAAAGTTCCCAAGGTGGCAACTTACTTGGCATAGCATTTGTTTTTGGATCAGGTTTCGCAATCAAAATACCGTTTTGCAACTCAGGATTTCGCCACATCTGTTCATTGCCAACGATGTTATCTGGCGTACCAATCCATTGTTCACGTCTGCGATTCTTAATTTCAGCAGCAACCTCTGAGCCCACATAGTTGACAAATTTTTGTGCATCCTTTGCTTCATGAATGAACGATCTGGTGTATTGTTGACCCTGTATAAAATTTGAGTCACCATCAACAAAGATAAGAGGCAAGAATTTAGATGGCCAGTCGGTGTATTCAATGATCTGATTCTGCGTCAGCATGTATTGACGAATCTTAAAGTCTTTACTCTTACGCTCGCCAACAATCTTGGGCATAGCATTACGAATCATCTCACCCACTACTTGGGAGCTAGCAGCTAGAGTTTCTTGCATCTTCAAATCTTCCTGCATATCTTCCCATTCTGATTCTGTGACGGTTGAACCATCAGAAAGCAGATAGATTTTTACAGGGAACCATTCTTTACGACTGTATTTACATACCACAATCGTATCTCTAGTTTCCCACTGAAAATCCAGCAAAGAGCGTGGGTCAGCATAGGAAATAGGATTGTTTACCCAGGGATAAGTGGCATAAAATTCTTCTTTCGTATAAACATATTGGCGTGCGCAAAAGTTACCGTCACCTTTATGTGGTTTAGTTGCCGTTGGATCAAAAGAAGTTCTCGTGACATCAGGTATTAAGTCATACTTAATAACTTGATTGAACGATCTTGAATTTTCATACTCAAGACAGATTTCAAATGCACCCCAACCACACATGAGGGCTTGCTTAAATGCAGTCTGATAAACGAGATCGTTTTGAGATTGATATGAGATTGTTCTTACTAGGTCTGCCCGTAGATCAATCTGCGGCTGAGTTGATTTACCAGTTAATGAGCGAACAATTAGATCTGGTTTATTCTTACGTTGCTCTCCTACAACCTTCTTCGTGACATCATAAAGCTTATTAAATGTCATCGCAGGTTTAAATAACCTACTGAATTCTGAGCGCTCAACAGCACTCCATTGATCACGCAAGACGAAGTTCATATCGTCCTTACCGCGTGTTACATTCTCACCGAAATAACCTTCCCAAAGAACAAGATCTTCACGAGCTTTCTTAAGGACTTCGGCTTCATCAATGCCAGCTTCAAGTAACTTTTCTTGAAGTTCTTCGTTAATCTCTTCTATGTCTTCTAATGACATTTGGTCAGCAATGATTTCCATCGTTATCCCCTTCCTTGGGTAGATGTGTTTATTGTCTAAAGGGCTAAATCGACAGTCATATGTCAAAACAGCCCTTTATTATTTCAAATCTTATACTTAAAGATCGATGATTTCTTCCTGAGATGCAACCACAGCTTTAGCTTCTTCCAGTAGTTCAAACTTCTTCCAGTCAGACGCTTCTAAATCTTCAAATGAAAAAATATAATTTCCTGCGTTTGGATTTGGATGTAACACGATCTTCCAAACATGTGACATGCCTTTCATTAACTGTAAATAGCCATCTGATAAATCCCATGATTCACGAACCATTGATTCACCAGCATGTAACAATTCGAGTGCTTCTTTTAACAACATTTCTAACTCTCCTTTGGTTTAAATTGCTAGCTCACCATGAACTAGCGTTACTTGAATCATCCCCATACGATGCCTTTTCCTTCGCATGATTCACAATTCAATATTCTATGAGCTTCTAAGATAGTTCTTCTACCCTCACACACAGGACACTTATGAGGTTTTCTCTCAACCTTTAAAAGACCATCACAAACTTCAAGTTCCATGAGAAGCTTACTAAGGCTCTCATCACGCCTATAAGTGGCTTCCCAATTATGTTTAATCATCTCTGCCAGTGTGAAATATCTATCATTCATGGATTTAATTAACTCCTGAATATCACGCACACATTGGCTTTCTTGATCACACCAAACACAGGTTTCAGCTGTCATAAAAACTTACCCAACTCTCTCTGAATCTTATTCATGCTTTCCGTGTAAAATATTTCACACTTCCCAACGACATCACGAAGATGGTCTTCAACACCAACCATGATTTCTCCGCGGTGTTCATTCTGTGAAGAGCTGTTAATGACATTCAGTGAAAGCTTGTAATCCTTCACAAATGTTTTATTGATCGACTCTAAACGCTTCTTTAACTTCTCTAACTGATCAGCGCATAGGCCGCTGAAATCGTAATCCATTACTTACTCCTTACAAATTTAACCAACACTTTTTATGATACTCACGTGTTTTCCAATCACGGTGTGGCTTACCGTTACGCCTAGAATTACCAATAGCAACTAATGGTTTTCCACACCGTTTGCACAGTGGTTTATTTTCCATAAAAATCCTATGGCAGAACTGTCAACTGACATGACCCAGCGCTAAAAACTGGCTTGTACCACTGGTGTCCGTTCGATGCGACAGCAGCAACAAAGTCAGTAGCTAACAAGCTCATGTTATTTGTATGTAAGTAGTTATCTAAGAAACCAGTTGCAGCAATTTCCGATAATGTATTTGCAGGACAGTACAAACGACAAATACGCGGAACTACACCATTACCTTCGCCTGCAAAATCTAACACTAGAGTGATGCGTGATTGGACTGACATTGTGATGATCCTTGTTTAAGTTTATTTAGGAATCCATTTGTTACTCATTACATTACCTACTCGTTGGCCATGGTTATGCCCGCCCAAGTAAATTCTTTCTTCTGTCATTCTTGCAGCTCGTTGTTCTGCTTCTTCTAACACCTGGGCATAAACCACAGGATGTAACATACTTTTTAATCGTGCCTTCTCATCATCAACAGCTTTCTGTGCAACATCACGCGCAACTTTCTTTCTCTCGTGTTCAATCAACTTTTCTTGAAAATAGTTATCATTTGGTACAGATTTCGGAACAACCTTTTTAGGCTTAGGCTTGTAACTATGCCGCATTGTTCCGTAACCAAATTCGTTATCATCAATTATGTTATGTAGAGCATAACCTTTGATTGACTGTATTTTATCGCTATCAAACTTACCCGTATCAATATTCAAATACTTATTATCAAATAACATAACTGAATGACATGATTCTCGTACATTCAATACTTGTCGTCTTTCCGTTCGTGTCACTGGTGAATCAACCCAGTGATGGGATTTCAAAAACATTAAATGCTTCTCAAAATGGGGTGGTTAGCCCTACCTTTTTTAATCATATCTTGCATGTGTGTATGACATAAATCATTTCCATAAAATTTACGCGAACAATTCTCAACACTACATCTTTTCATTATTGCCACCTAAAAACTGGATTAAACATATCCACTGGTTTCTGACCTGACATCTTGTCTTGTGTAATACGATCGCTCGCAAGCTCAAGACAACCATAAGCCAAAGCATCCATGGGATGTGAGGCCATGTTTTTGTTAGGCTTATCCTTGTAACGTTCTTCACCACCAACAGCGATACGCGCATAAACATAATCTTTGACGAACCCTTTAAAGAGCGTAGGGCAATTCTTCCTATTCAAGACTAGTCCAGGCTTTCCATCCACCATTTTATTAAGGAAGTAACGAACAGATCCCAATCGAGGGTCAATGTCATTCGTTCTAGCTGCACGTGTTGAAACGCCCAGTGATGAGAGTTCGCCAATGCATGACATCTCTTCAACGACTTCACTACGATTATTGCCCGCAGGATCAGCAATAGAGAGACCGACTTTGCAGTATGGGAAGTCTTGAGCAAGAGAGGGTATGACAATCGAATCTGCAAAACTTCGTATTCCCATTCCATCGCCTACATACTCTTTCAGTACCAGCAATTGCCCTCTGGGTGTAAGTTGCATGACAACGCAAGCAGGAGTAAGACCAAAATCCCAACCCAATAATAAATCAGTCCCTTGTATTGCATCTAGAGAGTCCACCGTATGAAAGTCAGGATTAAATTCAGGATAGACTCGCTTGCCAAAGCCGACAGAACCATATTCACCCAAACAGAAGACCTTAACAAATTCCTTAGACTGTCCTTCTGCCAGCATCTCATAGTAGTTGTCAGGCAAATGAGCAACGTTATCAGCGCTAGGATTTCGAACCCAATTGTCATCTTCATCTTTGATCAATCCAGGAGGTTGCTTGAATAACTTGTGATGCTCAAACTGTTCAAGCTCAAAGTCCTTGTAAATCCAATGATCGTCTTCGGGTGGGTTAGTATCTGCAATGATGCCCGACCAATAAGGCTCATGACAGAAAGCTTTTGAAGGATAACGATTCACACGCCCTTTCATGTGCGCAAGTGCAGCTTTGGGAACTTCGGATAATTCATTGATGTAACAGCCGGTCAACTCAAGAGATTTAATCTTTCTCACATCTTCTGGTCTATCCAAGGCAATAAACAGCAACTCAAGTTCGACAACACCGTGACCGTCATTGAATGTATGTTCGTATGTCATGATAGGTTTCTGACGCTTACTTATGTCGCCAAGCTCACCGAACCATGCGAGCCAAGTTTGGAGGGTGGTGGATTGTAATTCTCCACTGGTATTTCGGACAATTCCCCATCGCGACTTTCGTCTGCCGGAATACCACATTGGAACACCACAGGCCCGTCGTACAATCTCACTGATTGCCCACGTGCTTTTACCGCTACCGTAAGGGCCCATAATGACACGCACAAAGCTATCATCGCTATGAGCGAGATCACCAGTCGCAGTTGGAATATAGATTTTATCCTGGTCGCTTGCATGTATGATCATCCTGTTATCGTTAATCGTGATATGACGCTCAGTACCTTTGCGTCTGCTCTCTTCAATGCGACCAATCTGTTTTGCAAGTTCTGCTGCACCCATCATTTCTCAAGCACCTTCTTCGGAGGAGGTGTTTTGTAGGATGATGGGCGACCCAGATTGTAATTTTCCCTCAAGTTTTCTTGTGTTGTATAGCGCACACCGCACTTAATACATTCACGTCTACGCAAAACTTGGTTCCGTCGATCATCTTGTTTTGTCTCAACAACACGAGAGTCTGGATAATTACATGATTTGCATAGCATCTATTTCCTTACCCCTCTCAATGTCCTAACCATAGTCGAACGAGCCGCGTTGGTGTGACGTTTCACCGGCTTATTAGGATTGATAGCAATGAATTCAGGAGCAGGTTCTGGCTTGTAAGATGGCGCAGTAGTCTTCAGAATCGAATGTTTACTGGCTTCCTTTTCAACCCATTTGTTCCCCATGATAGCCATGTTCTGTCCCTATTCGGTGTGGGTTTTCTTTCCATAGTTTTCTTTTGATTGCGCTGGAAGATTACGACACGCACCTTGTTCCTTCATGGTACGTACTTCTTGCTTCACTTCACGATCAAGATAAACGTTGTTGCGTGTTGATAGATAACCATCTGGTTTGTCCGATACGTATTTGGCACCCATGATTTTCTCCTTAAATTATTTGCAACCCTTCTTCATTACATGCTTCATTACTGCTGTGGCTTTTGGCTTAGCTTGTGGAAAGTCAGCTGCCTTTTTCATGCCTTTGATTTCTTTCTTAGCTTCCGCCTTCTTCATTACCTTTTTCATCATCACCTTCTCCACCTTCAAGTCTTGCTAAACGGTTATTGAGTTCATTGAGTTGCGCATTAGGGCCGAAATATTTGTACCATCTGCGTTCCAATATCCAAGCATCAGCCTGCCAACGTTCAGGCTTTACAGCGATCATGTCGAGATGTTCACGCATTCTTACCATCTCAGCTTTCTTGATATCTTCGGAAAATACGGAGAAGTCGGTACTCTTACCTTCAGCTCTATCAGCTCGACCTTGGCGTAACCAGGCGTAGAGAGTTTCTGCACAAATGCCGTTGGCATTAGCAGCTAGCTCATAGGGAATACGATGACGAATAGCATCGAGTATTGCTTCTCGCCTTGCGGGAGTGAATACAGACGGTCTGCCATTCGGGTTTTTGGGAATAGGAGCAGTCTTTGCGGTCTTTGGTTTTGCAGCCATTATGCTAATCCTTTAGCGTTGTGGGTGTAAATTCAGTGTATCTTACTTTTTCTTATCTCTTAAAGCGATCATAATTAAAAACAATACCAACATTTCTATCCCGTTAGCAGAGGACATCAATTGATGGAGTTCGGTATCATCAATAACGCCATCACTCAAAGCGGTTAGTAGATTTGTAACGAATGAAATTGAACTCATGACTGCCGGTACAGCAACGGCAAGATGTGGATTACCTTTGATTGCATCCTTGATATAGTTCAGCCATTCCATTGGCATCTCCTAATAGTTGTACTCAATTAAATTGTACCAGGATATCTACCCAATAAGTTCGTAGTGAACAAGATCCTTGAACGTCTCGTTTACTATATTCTTATCACCATTCCAATCTCCACCGTAACGAATCGCATGTGTGATCTTGCCATCGTCTTTTAGCTTCTGTGCTATCCCAAGCACATAACCTGCAAACCAATAAAACCTACGTTCGTTCTTCCAATCTATTGGATAAGGAGATACATCGACAGCGTGAGATGGCTGTCTGTTATGCTTGCCGTGAGGGTAGCGGATCTTACTGTTGCCTGATTCAAAAGCTTTCTGCTGATCTGCTTCGTTTCGATAGCCCTCGATGATAGTGCAATCGAAGTTCTTGATGACTTCATAGAAGAGTGTTTGTAAATCAGGATGACACGTTGATAGCTTTGAGAATGAAGCTTGACTAAATTTCGGCACAATCTGCGTCCTTGGTTAGATTATCGAGAGAAGACGCGATGTTATCATAAGCGTTAAAACCACACAAAAACGATGACATTGTACCGCACTCGATATTGCATTTTCTGCAACAAAAGAAGTGATACCCACAGTTAGTGGACTCGATATAGACATGTTCCCTACAACATTCGTTGATTATCATAAGTAACTACCTAAAAAAAACCCGCCATAAGCGGGTGGTGCAAGTCCGTTTCGTTCAAGGAGTGGCATGTTTTACAGCACCAAAGTATACAGGGCATCTATGGGAGAAAATTCGTAAGGAGATAGCTTTCGATAATCTTCTTTCCATCCTCCCAACCATAGCAAAATTCGCCGGAAAATCCCACTGAAATCATACGCTTAAGGAAAGATATTTGATTAGTCCATGAAGGTTTTCTCATCTCAGATGGCGTATATCTTCGGGCCTGTTTCATCTCAAGCCAAAGCCCGTGAAACTGCTTGGTTGGATATGCTAGAAAGAGATCACTTGCTCCGGGTTGCATACCCATCATCTTCAAATGATATCCTTGGATCGGAGTTCGTTTTCCCTCGTTGTTCATCTTGATTAGCAGCCCATCGAAACTCGGCTGAGTTCTTATCCACTTCACTAACGCACGCTGTTCTTGGTTCTCTGTTGCTAATAGTATCGCCATCCTTGGCTACTCCATCTGTACCGTATAACTTCTTTAACGCTTCCATCGTTGCTTGCCTGTCTGTGAGATTGACAACTTTTTGAAACCGACTCATATCACATCCTTGTGAATAATGTTCTGCGTGGAACATGTGTAGCAACTTGCTAATCATGTCCCCATTCTTTGTATGGCCTTCTGGAGCCATTAGAAGCCCGTGGTGGCGTTTCATCCTTAGAGGTATGGCAATGTAGCCTTTTAAACTTATCGGCCTGCTCAGCCCCTAGGATTTCGCGTAGGAACCTGATTCTATCATATTGGTCAGCCAGAGGTAGTCCTGATGACGATACCTCACTGACTCCAATTAAATACTTCCTGCGTGCCTCATAGTCTTTGCCACCCCGACGAATATCAACAGCGTCCCACTTAGGCTGCTCACCAACCTTGATACTTGCTTTCTCCTCAGCTGCTCTTGCTGTCCACTGAGCCATGCGCTCTCGAAAGTCCATTACCTCACTAGCTGATAACTTCTTCGGTGGCTCAGGCAACTCAAGAGGGACAGCCTTTGAATTCTCCAATTGTGCCCACAAAACCTCTGGATTTAAGCGGTATTGACTCAAGGCTACTTTATAAGCATCAGAAAACTTATTGTGCAATATATCCGCTTTGCAGTTCTTCATTGCCCAAGAACCGACCTCATCATAAGCGAGTTTTATGATGGGATGGTCGAACACACCACGAATAGCGCTAGCCAAAGCATGATCGATAGACGGTATGCCAGATGCCGCCTCACACAGTTGTCTGAACTCCGCCAAACAAGGTGGCCACGTCAAATTAATGCGGCAATGGTCGATAGCTGCCTTGATATGTATAGTCTCTATGCCAGCCAAGCCTATCTGCCAATCCTCATACCACATCTTTTGGAAATCTTCAGTATGAGATGCTGTTGCGAATTTGCCGCCAAACAGCGTACAGAAGCGCACATACAGAAGCCTTACCAACTTTTCATCCAAGATTGTCATGACTAGCGCCTTTGCTAGTTAAGCCTCTCAAGCCCAGTCATAGCTGAACGTATGGCCCGTGTTACATGGTCTTCTTTCTGAATAGCTGGCGTTGCTTTGGTTATATCGTCATGCCAACGCTCACCGTTCAAGTATGTCGATGGGTGTGGGATAAAATTATGGTCTTGCCACTGTGCATCTTGAGCAATGCGGTTTTTAACATCTTCAAGAATCAACACGCGTTCATCATTGGTTTTCTTGTCCCACAGTTGCTCAGCTCGCTTCTTGTCTTTTTTTCGTGGATAGAGAAGCCAAAAAACAGTGAATGCGATATCGTGCGCATCGTCAGATGCGTAATAGCTTTTAATATCTTTTTTATATATATTTGTTTTTTTATTTTTATTTGTATTTGTAGTCCCTCGATTAGCCACGTCTGGAATAGTGAGGTGTGGAATAGTGAGGTGTGGATGCGCGACAGTAACTTTCTTGGCTGGTTTCTTTATATCCTTTTGAATATTAACGAAGTTCTCCCCATTGAGAACTGTATATATAGTGTGCGAGTAGGTGCCATTTGCGCACAATTGACGGGTGCGCAAGAGGAGGTTTGCGCAGATCAATTTGCGCAAGATATTATAGATTTTTTCCTCGCCAACGCCGAAGTGTTTCTGTAAATGTTTTGGACTAATTACCCAATTTTCGGGAAGGCTTTGGAGGTAACACCAAACGCTTAAAGCATCTATATGGGTAAAATCCTGAAGCACCTTATTGAGAGTTAATGTATAAGGTTTGGATTGGTGTTTGAGACGACCGTTTTCAAATTCTGGTTTATATTTTTCAACTGACATGATAATAAGTCCTTTTAGAAGTGAGAGATGCACAAGTCCATTTGTGCGGCTACTAAGGGTTTACCCTTAGAGATATAGAAATCACCTGAAGATGATAGTTTCTTCAGATCAATATAGTGTAAGGATTGTTTATCCTGGCGTTTCAAACAACCGCGTACCATGGACGGTACTTTGCAAGTAAGCTTATCTTTGGTTAAGCGAATTGTGCGTGTTGAATGAAGAGATGTGAGAGTCTTAGCCAGGGTGATCGTATTTTTTAGAATAGAAGTTGAACAATTTAGGTGTAAGTAAGCGAAAAACATAGTAATTCCCTGTTTCAGATGTTGACCTATCCATAGTCCCAGCTATAATTACCGTTAGATTGATTATCTATCCAGTAACAAAACTTGAATTTGTACTTCAAGGCATTAAAAACCCCGTATTGTTGAAAGCGATTCGGGGTAACTATCAAACTACCAACATACTAATCTAGTATTAACAAATAATTAAACACAATCTTCGTGTTTCTCATCTTTTATTATTCACAATCTCTACTATATCCTTGTTTGCAAGTATCATATATGATACATTTGCACAAATCAATTTATACTTATTAAATACTCAAACAAGGATACAGTTATGCCTATAACAGCCAAAAATTCAGAAGATAAAGCTTTTAATATACGAGTTCCCAAGTACTTATGGCTTTTTTTAAAGCAAAGAGCAGCTAGCCAAGAAGTCTCTATGACCAAAATTATTTGTCACTGCATCGAAACTTATATGAAAAAGGTTGAGAAAGCCATTGACAAGAAGTGATACATTGGTATAATTGCATCAACTTAAGCAGTAACAGGTAAGGAACATATTAGAAAGAAGTGTTACCAGTAAGAAGTTAAGTTTTTAGCAGAAGAATAATCAACGAGACGGCCCTACGGGGCCACTGAGGGGAATAGTATGAGCATACAAAATCTATTAAATGACATCGCAATTAGTCTTTTACCAATCTGCAAAGCAAAGATAGATGCAGAGTTTAAGAGTGATTTTAAATTACTAAACAAAATCATGAACGCATATAAGCCACTGTCTGAAATGACAGAAGCAGAACTTGCGGCATTTGATAAACACACAGCCGAATTAATTTAAAAAATAGGGGAATGAAATGACTGACGAAGAATTTGAAAATATTTTAGAACAGCATAAGCTTTTTCTTGACGATGAAGGTGATCAAAAAGCGGATTTCAGAGGTGCAAATTTAGAAGGTAAATTCTTGGACGGATTAATTTTGCGCTACGCAGATTTTTCAGGGGCAAATTTAAAAGATGTAACTTTTACAGATACTGACTTACAAGGCGCAGATTTTTCAGGTGCAAATTTACAAGATGTATATTTATCAAGTGTACTTTTTGCCTGCGCAAACTTTCGCGGAGCAAATTTACAAAGGATTCATGGAATATGCGCAGGATTTGAGAGTGCAGATTTTAGTGATGCAGATCTTAGTGATGCAAGATTAGGTTGGTGCTGTCTAGGAGACGCAAATTTTACGAGAGCAAATTTATCTAACGCTGACTTTAATAACGCTGAATTCAAACGTGCTAATTTTTTAGGCGCTAATCTTAAAAAAGCTAACTTTAACGATGCTCAGATGAGAGAGGCTAAATTTAAAAATGCGATTCTAATTGGCGCAACTTTTCATAGAACATATTTAAAAAATGCTGAGTTAAAAACAGCGGTTGCAAACGGTGCAGATTTTAGTTTAGCTGTTTTATAGTTGAGAAATAATTTATGAATGATAGCAATTATTGACATTGCGTATTCTAAGAAAGACGCGCTTGAGCGATTCACGGCAGTAATGCTGCATATGATAGACAATAGCTAAGGAATAAAGATGAGCGATACGACATTAACAATAGTTTTCAGTCTAGTGATGATCTTAGCAGTTTTAAAGATTGCGCATAATATAATTGAAAGCAGGAAGATACGTAAAGAAGCTTATAGAGATTACGCCACAGGGGTTAAGAGATGATTCATCAATACAGTATGTTTTTCATAATAGAGCATATTTTATGCGAATTAATAGGGGCAATTTTAGGTACGATTACAAGCCCTGGTTTTATATTTCCTGTGCTTTTATTTTATAAATATTGGAAAAGCGTCTCAAAAACAACAAGGCTAATTGTTGGAACAATTATAGGTTTAATTTTACATACGATAATTTTAAGTTTATTACGTTTATAAAGGGGTCAAGGTGAATGAGATGATTGATATCGACCAAAGTCTATGCAAAGAAAACCCAATTTTCAGAGTTGTTATGTTTGAAAAGCAAAGTTTGATAGGATTCCCGAAATTAAAAACTTATTACATCAAGTTTGAATTAGAGCAAGATAAAGATACGTATTTACCGTACAATTTTACAGCTAGCCAGATATATGAGCATATATCGCTCAATAGATGGTACACGGAAATCACACGAGGTGCGTGCGAAGAAGTTAAGTTTTGTAGAAGAAACAGCTTAGTAAAAAGATTTGAGTAGAGAACGGCAATCCCCTACTCATGCACATAAAACTATACCGTCGAAGGATATATTGAATGAACGCAGTAATAATAGCGCATACTCGTGCGCAAATGCAAGAATGCTCTACAAGCTCCACCCAAGTTCTGTGCCCTATGTGTGAAATCTGGCATGAGAACAACACTAACTGTCAAAGGAATGACTAGTTATGAACCATACCAAAGTATTGAATAACTACGCCGAAGAATTGGCTAGCACCTATGCTAGATACAATGGCGAGACATACAACCTACCTATTAATCAACTTCCAGAGCGTGAACAAGGTGAACTAGCTAGACTATATCTAGAGAGCATTGACCGTGAAACTACAGAGTGTGTTTACGGTGATGACTTCACTATCAATAGTGATTACACGTGCGCCCTACTTTCGCTTCTGCGTGATGACTCACAAGAAAACCGCGACAAGTTTGCAGAAGTCACCAGAAAGAATGTCCTTATCTACTTCAATGACAGTTTACAACGTGTCCTAGACGATGCTTGCCAAGAATATTTGCATACATCCAATAATGATCACGGCTTGTATGCTCGTCAACGTCCAGACAATGGTGAGATATATTGGAGTAGAACCTGATGTCTACAAAATGGTATTGGGCTTACAACAATGATCCCATCACATGGATATTTAAAAGCCTTGATGAAGCTAGAGACCGTACTGAAAAGAGGGGGATGTTTGACGAGATATATGGCAAAGATGCAATGATGGCTTACGACGAAGAGTTGTTTTTCGAAGTTTCAGAAAACGAGATTGAAGTGTATCAGCCTTGCTTACTAAGTAAAGCGGCAAGAGAATTATGTTGGGGGATAGTATGAGAAAAATATTTGTAGAAGAAACAGGAAATCCAACACCTGAAAGAAGTTGGGATTATTGCGCAACTTACGATGGTTATGATGGTGCCCATGATGCTGGTCATCAATGTCAAGGAATGGGCAAGACAAAAGAAGAAGCTATTGAGAATCTAAAAGAATGTTGTGAAGACTATGAATAATAAATTAACTGTTCACTATGAAGTAGAAGCGTCTTGTGATGATTGTGGCGAAGGCATTGAAGAGCGTTATTACACAAATGATAAGCATGAAGTAGTGCATGTAACAACACACACGAATGGACATTACTATAATGATGGAAGTGTAAATTGTGAATCATGTCATGACGGGAGTAGATAATGAATTTATTAAAATATGCAATCTCATCACTCCTTTTATGGATATTTATTATCTTCACTATTTTTATAGTGATGTCATCATTCTCATCTTCTTTTTGTTTGGGGATTGTTGTGTCTGTTGCTTTTTATTTTATATTTATATTATTTATTGATTAGAGACATCCTCCATAGCCATTAAGGTGGCTATCAAGTATTTTTCCGAAGACTTTAAATAGTCACAACAACAAAACGAGGTGTAACATGGCTTTACGAGCAAAACGACCAGAAGCAATCCAGAAACGATTGAAAGCATTATTTTACGGTGGTGCAGGTGTTGGTAAAACAACAGCGGCTATCCAGTTCCCTACCCCATATCTTATAGATACTGAAAAAGGTGCGGAGAACGACCAATACACAAAACTATTACAAAAAGCAGGTGGTGCGGTTTTCCAGACATCTGACTTTGATGAGTTAATGAAAGAAGTAAAGTCTCTGCTTACAGAAAAGCATGAGTACAAGACTCTGATTATTGATCCTTTAACTACTGTATATAATGACTTGTTAGATAAGTCAGCATTAAAGAATGGTACAGAGTTTGGAAGACATTATTCAGAAGCTAACAAACAAGTGAAGCACTTGCTAAACCTTCTGCTTCGCCTAGACATGAATGTAATTATCACAAGTCATGCTAAGAACGAATACGGTCAGAATCTTGCAGTGTTAGGACAAACATTTGATTGCTACAAAAAGTTAGATTATTTATTTGATCTTGTATTTGAAATACAAAAGCGCGGTAAAGAACGTGTTGGGTTGGTTAAGAAGTCACGTATAGAAGCTTTCCCAGATACTGAGCATTTCCCATTTTCATATGATGAGATAGCACTACGTTATGGTAGAGATGTTTTGGAACGTGATGCAGTTGCCGAAGTATTTGCAACTAAAGAGCAGATAGCAGAAGTTACTCGTTTGATAGATCTATTCAAAATCCCACAAGAAGTTTGGCAAAAATGGTTAGACAAGGTTAGTGCAGATTCATTTGAAGAGATGACAGAAGACGGCATTCAAAAAGTTATTAATTATCTACAATCTAAAGTCAAAGGAGAGATAGCATAATGTTTGCATATGAAGTAATGACCGAGAGCGAAGCTTTACAAGAACGTTTCCAGTTACTAAAAGAAGGTGAGTATGAAGGTCTGATTGAGCGAGTAGCGCATAAAGTTTCTGCTAATAGCGGAAACAACATGTTCGACATGACAGTACAAGTATATGACGAGAACGGCAAACCCCATGCCGTTCGAGATTTCCTGGTATTTACCAAGGGTATGATGTGGAAAATTATACATTGCGCAGAATCGGCAGGATTACTCAAAGAGTATGAGGAGATGAAGCTTTCTCCAGAAAACCTGCAAGGATGTTGTGTAAAAGTTAGGCTAACCATTGAAGAAGGTGGAATTATTCCAGAAGATAAGTTAAAAGGGAAGCCCGCTGGATCTAGGTATCCAGATAAGAACAAGATCGAAGATTACATAAAGAAGGAAGCTAACAAACCATTAGCAGCTAAAAAAGCAGAAGATGAGTTTATAGATGACATAGATATACCCTTCTGAATGACGCAAGGTTATGGGATAAAGCTCAGAAAGGTAGTGGGTAGGATTATGTCCTCGAAGAGACCTGCTAACCGAAGAGCCTCTGATTGTGTCGTAAGGCGAGCTTTAATATGTGCCCATAATACCTCAGAATTGAAACGGGCAGTGAGGCTATTAAAGTAACCAGAGAGGTCGCAGGGTGAGAATCCCTGCTATCCCACCTATTTAAGAAATAGAAATGCTTGGTAAATAATTATGTTTTACAAATTAGATGAAAATAAAAATGTAGTTAAATATTCTTTGGAAGAATGGTCTACATTTATTGAAAGTAAGATATCTCCAAATCAACGACACGTTGCGGATGAGGTTATCAATGGTAAAAGAATATCAACTGTATTTATTGGTCTTTGCCATAATTATTCTCCTTTTGATAATGAGACACCAATTGTTTTTGAAACTATGATTTTTGAAGATGGCGAGAGTCTCGATTATGAAGACCGCTATACTACATGGCAAGAAGCAGAAGAAGGCCATAAGCATGCCGTACAGTGGGTGAAGGATGGCTGCAAAGAAGAGGATTAGGATTATATGACCACTAACCCATACAAATGCGAATCTCATAAATTAGATTTGGTTTGCCGTGGCTGTATGCAGGCTTGGATTGCGCGACATAATAAGTTGCTAGAGTTTGTTAAGAGCATTAGCAAAAACTCGTGCTGCATCAACTGTCAGTGCTTAGCGTGTGATGCGCTGGAGTTACTTAGAGAAATAGGTGAAGCTGAATGACTCAATGAAAGCAACTATTAAATTTAATTTAGATGATCCAGACGATCGGGAAAATTATGCTCGAGTAAATGCAGCACAGAAGATGTGGAATGCAATAGGCGATTTCAAACGCATTCTACGTAGTGAAACAAAACACGGCGAAGATGAAGCTAGAGTTAAATTTTTTGAAGAAGTCCGCGAGAAGTTTTACGAATGCTTAAATGATAACGCAGTACCAGATGATTATTTTTAATAAAGGGAATTTAAAATGAAATTCAATAAAGCAATGGAAGCATTACAGAACGGCTCAAAAGTAACTCGCCAAGGATGGGTTGGAAGTATTTATTTTACTTTGGACGGTAAGGAAGTTAAGTCGTATCAACCAAGATTACAACCTTATGCTTATGACGAAGATGTGATGATTTCAGATGGTTGGAAAGTTGAGGGCATTGAAGGTGAATTTAAATTCTATGACATTATAGATTATCTTCAACAAGGATTAAAAGCCAAGATTAGAGACTGGAAAGATAGCTTTATCTATTTTGATAGATCCGCAAAATATCTTGTTATCCATTCAATGGAATCATTTCCCTACGTAATAGATTTCGAATCATTCACCGCACAAGATTGGGTGGAGTTGCCATGAATAAAACATTAGAAATGTCTGATAAAGATTTGCAATATTTCGCTAAATTAATAGGAGCCCCTACTTTTAATTATATGATGAAGCGTATTGAAAATCATGTTTTACAAGATAAGAATCTTTCAAATATATCCATGAACTCTTTTATTAATATTATTATTATGGTGATGGCATCAATGGATGCAAATACTTTGAAATGGATAGAGGAATTTTTTAAATTAAAAACCGGCGAAGTAATTGAAATCGACAAGCTTAAATATGCTCTAGCAACGAATTTGAATTCTCAGCTAGGAATAGAAGTACATTAGGATAACTCATGATAAAAGATAATATAAAAACAGTAGAGATAGCAGATAGAGAAAAATTTACTCTTACGTTTACTATTAAAATCATTCCTACAGAAAAAGAGCAACAACAAGATGACACCCACCGTGGTCTTGAAATTAAAGACGGTATGGTAACGAGGTTAAAATGACTGAGTATCAAGGTTACATTATTATTGCAGCATTATTTTGCATAGCCGCTGAATTATCTAAAAATGATTTTGTGAAAAAGATTTATTTTTCAGGCGCATTTACATATTTATTAGTAACCTTTTTTACAGTCATATTGCAGGCGATTAAATAATGCATGATAAAATATCATCCCTAGATCTATCACAAATAAATAACTACATGGTAAAAGCAAAAGGCTGGAAGCAAGCACAAGCTAACGAAGCTGAAAATCAGTATAAGAACTTTTTACGAATTAAAATAGTAGCTACAGATAGCTTTTCACAGGAGCTGGTACCGTCTTTAGATATCGATGAATTTTGGCACGCACATATATTACACACTGAGAAATATGCTGCGGATATGCAAAATATATGCGGTAAGTTTTTGCATCATCATCCCCAACAAGAGAGCGAAATAAATATAAATTATTATTTTGATATAACGCAGAAACTATATTATCTTATGCACCGTCAATATATGACGATTATACGAAAACAACTTTATCAATCAACCTTGAGTAAAATTTATGAAAAAATTATTAACTTTTTTGTTCGCAAAGAAAATCCACAAAGCTAAGCCTGCAATTTGTTTATAACTTATGCTAAGTAAATGCTGTAAGGCTTTTGTCTGGCTTATATGCGGACGCCTAAAGTTAGATGCTATGGATGAGGAAGCTTTGAAGAAAATCCCTCGTGGCAAAACTTGTTTCTATGCATGTGACAAATGTGAGAATGCTTGCGACATACTAGGCGAGCAATAAATACACACTTGCAATGCGCAAAACATTCCCCTATTATGCGCACCCTATTGTATAGGGGAATGCGCATGGCAAGATTTTATGATGTTGATGGTTTAGAGGTTGATGTTCAAGACCCTAATTTTTACTTAGAAAAAGAAGTCGTCATTACAATTAAAGAAAGCATAGACGCCTATTTAAATGACTATGTTTACTGAGTATTATTGGAAGAATAAGAATAAATTGCGCTACTACAGGATATTAGTGCAACCCGATATGCTCGACCAATACGTCATTACCTGTCACTGGGGCAGCGCAATATCGAGAAGAGGCAGTAGTAAGAAACATACATTTCAGTCGCAAAACGAAGTAGTGGTTTTTGTAGAAAACATGATAAAAAGAAGAACCAGAAGAGGGTATGAACTTCTGGCTTGTTAATAGCATTATACGAAATATGAAAATTCCAAACCTATCGTTCTTGAAATATTATTTTGATCAACACCAGTTAGTGGAACATAAGAAGATATTGTGTCCCAATAAAATATTGACGCCACGATTTGGCTTGCAGATGTTACAGCAAAAAGTTGATATCGAGTTGCTCCATTAAAGCCTACTCCATTAACCCCTTTACTGGCTGCTGTGTTCGCTCCTGCAACAATAGGTAAACTAATATTAACAGCACCTGTTCCAGCGCCCTCATCGCCACCATCGCCATCAAGAAGAATCTGGCAATAAACAATATTTCCTATTCTAGTATAAATACCAGTATTAGTTGTATAAACAGGTACTGTATTTCCAGCGCCGCCAACCAGCGTTAATATAGGTACCCATGTTCCTTGAACGTAATCAGATAATGCAGTTCCAGATCCCAATGTAATGCTTGTAGCCTGGGCCGCACCTAATATCGGTGTAATCATCGTTGGTGATGTAAAAAGCTGTGCTATTGTTTCTTTGTAAGTTATCCCACCTTGTACAGTTGCAAATATATCTGTCAATGCAGGGGTGACTATTGCTGGCAAATTGCTTATCTTTATACCGGCCATTTAAAGCTCCTTATCGAACGCGTCTTGCATAAATACCGCCTCAAATTAAAATCATTCCACCCAGGAGTGAATACAGTACCTACAGTTGTAACCAAACTTGGTACACCTGATCCGTTTGTTTGCAATACGCTATTGTTAGCAGTTGCCAAACCTGCAAGAACATTATTACTAGATGAATATAGAATTTGATTTGCAGTTGTTGTAACTACGCCTGTCCCACCTTTGTTTACAGGTACTGGAATTGGCAATGGTGTTGTGAATCCTTGGCTCATGTTGAGATCCTTTTTATGGTGTGTATTCGGTAATCTTAATTGAAGAAGACATTACGCCGCCATATTTTCTAGCACCCGCTGAACCGTTAAAAGTAACCGAAGCACCACTTGTAACCCCTGCTCGAACTCTAAATGTTGTTGCGCTAGTAGAACCTGCTGTTACAATGGTTGTAAAAGCAATTGTTGTTGTATAGCCTGCAAATTCAGTAGTTAAAGAACCAACACCCAAAGCATTTGCTGTTGCATCTCTAAATAAACCTACCGTTAATATATCTGCCCCAGATACGTTTGATGCACCCTGCCAAACCACATCAATGACTAAAATATTGGATGCGCTTTTTGGCGTGATAGCCAAAGTCATAAATTCGACGCCTTCAGTAATTTGTGGGATAGTATCATCCCATGGCATAGCAGTACTTCCATTTGCCATTGCGCCTGTCGAAGTATAAACATGCTGTACTAAAGCTTGCGTAAAGCCCAAGTTAGTTAAAGCGCCAGCTGCTGTAGTAGCCGCTGTACCGCCACGCGCTAGAGAAAGTTGGCCAGCCCAACCAGCTGTTATTGATGCGGCATTAACAAGAGCTGTTGAAGGTGATCCACCTAGTGTTAACGTCACATTTGTATCGTCAGTTCTTGTTAACGCGGCACCGGCTGGAATTTGTGATGTCGTGGCTAGAGTACCAGAAGTCGGGAATGTAACATTGGTAATCCCAGTATAAGTTTGCGTTACTGCAAACGCACCAGCAGTTGTAAAAGCACCTGCGAAGTTAAGATTACCTGCATAGGTTGCAGTAAACGATCCGTTATTTACACCCGTACCGCCACGTGTTCCAC
>Ga0209414_1000129_pt1 | contig 33297 bp, 47 predicted proteins | sample LakVidmifraction_4_FD_181154 | JGI IMG/M metagenome (GOLD analysis project Ga0209414, IMG submission 181154) | Hypersaline microbial communities from Lake Vida, Antarctica - Brine Hole Two &gt;0.2 micron (SPAdes) (version 2) | ecosystem: Environmental > Aquatic > Non-marine Saline and Alkaline >...
CGATGCTAGGAGGGGGATGACCCCCAGGTGATGTTTGCGTAAAGAAACGTAAAGGCTCTGCCGTGCAGACCCACAATTTCATGTTTCGGCTGTTTGCCGTGAATTGGACAGTGAACAATCTCTGTAACATGGAAGTTCGGTGTAGTTACTCCGAACTTCGGTGTAGTACCTAGTCAACCGGACGGCCGACGCCTACAGGTGCGGGGGGAGTCGACTCCAACCAGGGCTCATATCCCAGGTCCCCCGGGTTCAATTCCCGGTCCCGCTACGGTGAGGCTGGGCATCGGCGAGCCCACACGGCTGTAAACCGGACGCTTCCTGCTGTGCAGGTTCGACTCCTGCCCCCACCACATGTGCCGCTAACTCAATTGGTAGAGAACCCGGCTCTTACCCGGGACGTTCGGGGTTCGAGTCCTCGGCGGCACACCACAATCCAGGAGAACCATATGGCCAGCTACATCCCCCCAGAGACGTGGTCGCAACATCCCGGCAACTATGCGGCGATGCTCGGCGAAGATACGTCGACCTACATGGACGGATGGGTGATCCATTGGCCCGGATCTAGCAGGGGCCCTTACACGGACCCGACGCTGGCCCAGTCGATCGCCCGGCTACAGGGATACGAAACCTACCATCTGTCCAAGGAGTGGCGTGGCCTCGCTTACGATTACGCGGTAGATATGAACGGGCGACTGTTCAGGGTCCGTGGTACGGGCGGGTCGGCTGCAACATCTGGCGACTATGACGAGGACGGTGTTCCCAACAACCGGGAAACGGACGCGGTGCTGCTCATTGTCGGCCCGGTCGACGCTCCGTCGCCTGCCATGTTGGCTGCACTGGTCGACCTGGTCGACGATCTTGGAGGTCCGCGCCGGTATGTCATCGGGCACCGTCAGGCCAGGGGCACATCCACGTCGTGTCCTGGGCCGCGGGTGATGGCTACCGTCATCGATCCGATCCAACGTGATGGTTGGTCGGCGTTGTCGACTGTCGGTCCGGCTGTCCCTGGCACGTATACGGTGGTGTCTGGTGACACGTTGTCGAAGATCGCTGGCCGGTTTGGGACGACTGTTGCCAGGTTGGTTGCTGCGAACTCGATTGCCGATCCGAACCTGATCCGGGTCGGTGAGACGTTGAAGATTCCGAAGTCTCCGAAGTCTCCGCAGGCCCCGACGGCTCCGAAGTCTCCGCAGGCTCCGAAGTCTCCGACGAAGCCTGCCCGTTCGTGGCAGGAGGAAGTGATCGACAAGATGCAAACTGTTGACCTGCGTGACGCCGACAAGACTCTGGTGAAGGGCGCTGACGTTGGTCGGCTGCAGGCGTTGCTTGCGGCTGCCGGGTTCCCGCCGGAAAACTCGTTCGATTCAAAGGGACGACCGGACGGGGAAGGCGGTGCTGGGACGAAGGCCGCGTTGGGTGCGCTCCAGAAGAGGCATCCGAAGACTGGCACTGGCGGGCATCCTGATTATCAGGCTGGTCCGAAGGTGTGGACTTACCTGTTGGCGGCCTGATATGCCGATCGTCGACCCACTGCCCCCCAAGGAGCCTCCCGTCATGAACACCACCCCATACAGCAAGGCCATTGCCGCCACAGTCGCCGCCATCGGCGCACTAGCAGGCCTCCTGATCGGGCTTGTATCCGGCAACACCGAAGTCGGTGCGGCCGTCGCAACCATCTTTGTTGCCGTGTCCCCGATCGTCGTCTATTGGGCTCCGGCCAATACACGCCGACCATCTCTGCAAGACGTCGACCCGTCGGGCAACGACCTTGACCGACCACGATGACCCCCCCCCAGATAGCATCCGTCGTCGCAGGCATCATCGCGGCAATCGTCGCGGCAATCGTCGCGATCATGCGTGCCGGACCCGACCGTACGAGCGTGTGGGTCGGCACGGCTGAAGACTTGGTCGGCATTTCTTCCGAACTTCGACACGATCTGGAGGACCACGTTTCCTACCTTCAGTCGGAGATCTCCACGCTGAGGGGCGAGCTCCGTGAGCTGCGTGGTTGGCAACGGGACCGTAACGTCGAGATGGATGCTTTGTTGATATCGAACCAGACGTTGGAGGACCGGGTCGAGCTGTTGGAGGCGGCCCTGGTCCTCCACGAGGTCCCTGTTCCGCCAGACGGATGACCCAGATAAGGCCAGGCAACCTTGCCCAGCCAGGCACCTAGTAACGAAGGATAAGCCATGGTAGCTGCGACAACGGTCACAGTCACCGGTACCTACCGGCGGGTGGACGGAACCGTCCCCGAGGGGACCATCACATTCACCCCTCCGTCGACGGTCATCGACGACACCCGTATTCTGATCGACGGTCCGGCCACAGCCACTCTAGATGCTGACGGGTCGATCTCGATCGTTCTGCCTGTGACCGATGGACCGACGAATCCGTCTGGCTGGTCGTATGCTGTCGCGGAGCAGGTACGGGGGGCCCGGGCACGATTTTTTTCGATCGTGTTGCCGGAGGATGGCGGCGCCATCGTGGATCTGTCGGATGTGTCTCCGGTCGAGGCGTTCGACGGGATCATCACGTTTGATGCGGACACGTTGGGCGGGGAGACAGCGGCGGGCCTGTTGGCACGTGCCAACCATACGGGCACCCAGTTGGCTGCCACGATTTCTGACCTTGCTGCGACTGTGGCCACGCTCGACACCGACACGGTCGACGGGTCGCATGCTGCCGACCTGCTGGATCGCGCCAACCATACGGGCACCCAGCTGTCGTCCACTATCTCCGACTTGGCTGCGGCGTCCGATACGGCGTCGGGACTCATCGAACTGGCCACACAGGCCGAGGTCGACGCGGGCACGGATGCGGTGCGTGCGGTGACCCCGGCGACACTGGCCGGTCGCGGCACATACGAGCCGATCACCGAAACCATCTGGATTTCTCCGATGGTTGCCGTCCACTCCGATGGCAATCCTGCGGTCGGTTTCGGCGGGCAGAAGGTCCCCTCGCATTCGCTGGGACTCAATAACAAGTACGTGGTCGCACGCCTTTATCTTCCGTCGCACTGGGCGACGTTCGATATAGCGGTCGATTGGGTGGTCGCAGTAACCGGCAACTTGACTGCGGGGCTGCGCGCTGACTACGGGTTCTTTGGCCCCGGTGATGACCTGACTTCTGGCCCCACCAACGGGCCAACGCAGACGATTGCTGCCGCCAACCAGAACGTAGAGAAGCGTTCGACCCTAGAGACGGGGATCGCTGTGACGGCAGCCAAGAAGTTCCACACTCGGATCCTACGCGCCAGCGCGACCGGGACGTTAGGCGCTGACCCCCTGAGCATTACTGGCATTCTTCTCACGAAGGCGTCCTGAATGGTTGGTCCAGGCATGTCGGCAGTAAGCCAAGAGACAGACCCTGGCCTCGGCCTTGATGTCAGGCAGATAGTTATTGTCGGTCAATCTCTCGGAAAGGGCGGCCTCGGATCGCCAGCTTTGACGCCTTCCGTGTCGAGCCTGTTCGCCTCGAAGGAGGTCGGCCCCTACGGTGTCCTGTCCCGCGCCACGGCGCATGATGATGCGCAGCGGCCTGCCCTGACGATGCTTGACTCTCTACAGTCTGCGGATCCTGATTCTGTATGGGTCGAGTCAACACACTCGGCAGCGGACACCGCCTATGTGGCGATCAAGAAGGGCACAACACAGTTTGCGACGGCCATGGCGCGGGTACAGTTCGGCGCTGACGCTGCCTCGCGGATGGGGTTGCATCACGAAGTTGTGTCGGTCCATTTCATCCACGGCGAGAAGGACCATTTCGTTGGGACTACTCGCGCACAGTATGCGGCCGATCTAGCTGAATGGATTGGCGACTACCGGACGGACGTTTACGCCATCACCGGCCAGGTTCCTGTCGGTGTCGTGTGTCAGACTTCGTCTTGGGACAAATATGTGGCGTTCCCTGAGACGACCCTTGCGGCGCTGGATGTGCACCGTGACGTAGCGGACATGTATTGTGTCGGCCCTAAGTATCACCTTCCGTACGTCGCGGACGGCATCCATCTCACTGCTGCGGGATACTTTCTGCTGGGCGAGTATCACGCCCGCGTTGTCGAACAGGTCGTGTTGGACGCTGGGGAGTGGGAACCTGTCGCCCCTTCATCTATCACCCGCGTCGGGACGTCTGTTGTCGTGCAGTTCACTGTCCCAACAGGACCGCTAGTTGTGGACACGTCGACTCTGGATGCCGTTCCGAACCACGGGTTTTCGTGGCATGACGACACCGGATCGACTGAGGTTGAGTCGGTAGAAGTAACCGGGTCAGACGAGGTAACGGTCGCTCTTGCGTCGGTCCCAACTGGCGCTAACCCGCGCCTCGGTTATGGCGTCACCAATCGAGGCGGAAATTTGCGTGACTCTGCTGCGGAGACGAGCGTCCTTGACGGGCGGAACCTATGGAATTGGTGCTGCCACTTCTTCGACCCCGTGCCCTTTCCGTAAGTGGGTAATGCGCCGCAGGTACTGCCGAGATCAATGGGCTGCTTGCCCACTACCGCTGATCCATCATGACTGATGATGGATAGATAGATAGATCCCCTCAGCAACACGGCTCCCACCTTCGGGTGGGGGCATTTTGTCATGTCTCGTCGGCATCACCCGACCCGGTACCGCCTGAATGTGCCGCCAAGCCGACCGGCAGACCATGACCTCGTGTTGAAAGGCTGATGCCGGTTCGCGTGGTATCGGACCTGTCCTCCTGCAGGTCTACCCACGCAGAAACCCCCTCGGACTCCGTGTCCGGGGGGGTTTCGTCTGTGGGGGGGCCTGTGTGTCCGTCTAAGCGACGCAGGCCCCATCTGATAGGCAGGTGCCAGTTATGTCTTCTCGTCCTGCGGCGGTGCCGTCTCGTCATCATCTTGAGGCATGAACGCTGTCTCCTCCGGGGTGAACGGCAGATCCGTCTTGTCCCAGTCGAACCGTCTAGCATTCTCGGCGTCGATCGCGGCCACCAGGTCGTCGACCAGGTCCGGCATCATGGTCACCGGAATCCCTGCCGATTCCAACGCCAGACGCAACAGACGGTTCTCGTCCGCACAATCACGGTAGGCGGCGAACGCTTCCTCCTTGGCGTCTTCGGTCATCTTCAACATGGACCTCGTGACGTCCAGACGGTTGCTGACGACGTCAAACGCCCCCTTCCACCGGTGTTCCAGGGGGTCCGATGATCCGGGCGTGGCCCGGTCGGACAGTGCCAACCATCCTGGGTATTCCCGGTCCAGGCGGTCCATCGCTTCCAGAGCCTGGGACGTGTTCCACCCCGTCGGAATGTCGGCTATCGGGTTCGGGCTCGGTGGGTGCGACATTTGGTGTCCTGTCAGTAAGTCTGCGGATCTGGGTGCGTAGCTGGTCACGGTGGATCTGGTCCTGTTCGGACACAACCTCCGCAATCTCCAGATGCAACTGTTGTGCTTCGATGAGTGGACGGCAAAGATCCAGAGCGGCCAGAAAGCCGTTCGTGTAGGCGTCGATGCCGCTCATGGGGTCTCCCCGAGTATCCGTACGCCGTCGAACACCCAAGCACGGAATTCCTCCACACAGGAAGTGCAGAGTGTCGCCCGGCGCTTCAGCTGGATGGGGTCCGATTCGAACACGTACCGATCCCACCCGACCGGGAACAACTCCTTGGTGGACCCGGTGACCACCTCGGTGTTGCAGCCCCTCCGGTCGCAACCGTATGTCGTCGTCACATGCCTGGTCATTATACGCTCCCGGGTCGTGTACACAAGCCGCACAGGCGGCCCAGAACATCACGTCTCGTCCCAGCACACACCGGGCAGGCGACTGCGAGGCCGCCTTGTAGGTCGGTGTGTGGCGGTAGCCGGACTGCCGCTCCCGTCGCAGGGTCGATGGTGGCACCGCAGTCTTTGACGGTGCAACGTAGCCAGTTGCAGGTGGGGGATTGGCAGTGGGGTGTGGCGGCCCATTTGGTGCAGAGTGGACAGGGCATCTCTGGTTCGTCGTATGTCGTTGTCGGTTCGTTCGGTGCGTTCACCATTGTGACCATTCCCTCCACCGTTCGAACGCAGCCTCGCTGTCGAGATCGTTCGGGTCGATATCGTGGTCTTCACAGAACTTTTCGTATCGTGCTTCTTCCTCGTAGGCTGTCTGATACGGTTCTTCGAGCCACTGCTGGCTGGGAATCTCGTTGATGCTCACGTGTCTGCCTGTTCGAGGTCGCGGTACGTCAACTTGACCATGATGCGGTCGCCGTTCGGCTTGTACAAGGGAGGGACAGTTTTGAGTACGAACCCTTCAGGGTCGCCCTCTCTGTATGTCGAGTGTGGCCAGTGGGTGTGTCCCTCGGACATCCACTGGTAGATCTCGGTCGCAGAGACAAGGCCGAGTCCGCCCCTTCGCTCCACGAAGTCCAAACCCAGCTGCCAAACGACATCGCGGGCATCACGATTCTCCAGGTACTTCCCGCCGACCGTCACGTCGAAGGCAACGAACCGGATCTTGTCGCCGTAGGACCCGCCGTTTTGGACTCCGGCACCGATCGCTTCGCCGTAGACCGTCACATCGTCGTCGATTGGTGCAAGCCCGCCGCGATCGAAGTCCTGTTCAAACATTGCTTCAAGATGCGGATATGCCAACTCGATCGCATCGACTATGTTGGGCTGGTGCTGCCATGTGCGACGCGAGCCGACACGGACCACGTAGCCGTCCCAGTGGATGCGGGTGTTGGCCCCGTCCAACTTTTCGGTTGCAGACCAGATCGACACGTCTGCGAGTGCTTCGACGTAACGGTCCTTGTAGACGTCCGTCACCACCTGGGGGTTCTCGCTGTCTCGCTTGAACAGGGCTGGGATCTTTGTGTAGATGGCGGTCACGATGTGGGCCTGTCGTTTTGGAGGTCAGCCTGACGGCTGTGTTCCACGGCGAGGTTATGTAGATGGACACGGGCCATGTCGTAGTCGGTCTTGGCATCATGGTAACGGTCCTGCGCCTGCTGCAGTTCTTCGGCCGCCCACCGTACTTCGGATGCTGCGTCGGACTCTGCCAGCTCGGCCCGGTGGACTTCCGTCGGCCTGTGGCTGATGTCTTCTATCACCCTAGTCAGGGCGTCTTCGATCGCGTACATCATACGGTCGAGTGTCGGCAGTTTGCGTGTCATATCGTCATCCTCGGGAGTAGTCGCAGTCGAGCCGCATAGTCTTGTGTGTTGGGCACCATGCCACAGCCTCGTCGTGAGAGACTTCAAGACCGATAAGTGATACTTCTGACGGCCTAAGTTTCCCATGCCCGACAAGAGGGGAAGCGCAGACGTGGACGGCCTGTTCACGTTTGAGTTCGGAGATCTCTGCCTGTAGCCGTATCAGCGTGTTGTGCGCTGGGGTGCGGTCTATGGGCAGGTCGTGCCGGTCACGGAGCAGCTGGTTGCGGGCCACCATCTCGTCGTGGCTGGCACGCCAGTGTTGGACTTGTCCGGTTAGCCAGCCGAGGTCTTCGACTGAGATCAGGTGGTGTGGCCGGGCGTCAGGCGGATAGGCTGCCTCACTTTCGGCCTGCGCACGTTCGATCCGGGCCATACGTCGGTCGTCTGCGAGCGTCATCAGAGGTCCCCTTCGAAAATTATGTCGAGCAGTCTTGCCTGCGAGCCGACCAGAGAGTATTTCAGAACCTGGGCGTAGAACGGGGCGGCGACGTTCTGCGCGGTGGCCTGGTCGGGGCATACAGCCATCACAGTGCCGTGCTTGACGACGAGAAAGATGTCGGCCGTCATCGTCGCCACGCCCACAGTTCGAACGGCCCTATATAGATGTGTATAGATTCAACTTTTCCGGAATTGAATCCATACCGTTCGGTGTGGAGTTCCCAGCCGAAGGCGAACAGGAGGGGGGAAACCCAGATGGTGAACCGCCAGCGGCGGTTGAGCACGTTGCGCTCGTAGATTTTGTGGTCGGCCATGACGTTCTCCTGTTGGGGTACTGCCATCCTACCTGTGCACCCGCCAATGGGTCGTGTGGCTGTCGCAACCGTACCGGAAACGGTATAGTTGTGCCGTCACGGCCGGATGGCGAGCCGTCCGATGGAGCTGTCCGGGTCCAGGGTGGCGATAAACGCGGTGACGAGATCCTCGTGGGTGAACTCCCAGAGGTCGCCGTCTTCGACGTTGAGCCATTCGGAGTAGTTGAGGAGCAGGTGGAACGGGGTCGACGACCATTTGTCGTACTCGCTGTCGTTGGGCATGGCTTCCCATTCGTCGATGGCGTTGAGGGCTGCATGTGCGAGGTCGATTCCGAGGGGTTCTCCGTCTGGAGTCCGGTCCCATTCTGTGGCGATGGCCCGGCCGATGTAGACAACCCGTGCGACGTCCAGTTCTCCCCGTCGCCGCGACGCTTCCTCGTAGGCCGCCGCCAGTTCCGCATACGCTTCCCGTTCGCGGTCGAGCGCTTCCAGCAGCCATTCGTAGTGATTGTCCAACGCTTGGCACCTGGACTCGGCGCGGCACTTAGTACGCGGATCGTGGTCATGTCCGTCGACCCACGCCATCACACGCGGGTCGTTCCACATCCACGGAGGATCACCGAGGTGCCTTTTTTGGTCGTCGGGCAGATACTTGGGGAGCTCACGCATCGTCGTCCTCCTTGTTCAAAAAACTGGACATAACACAGGACACGTGCACCCCGATGAACATCATCGGTCGATCTTATACTCGCGGCTGCCCCACACCACCGTCTCGCCGCCCAACACCGGCAACAGGTCGACAGTATGCAGACCCGGGATGGTACGATGCACAGTAACGATAGCACCGGCGACCTGCTGCCAATTCTGCCTCCCCGGCACAGCCTTCGGAACCGCCACCTCGTCGCACATGTGACCCATCTCGTACGAATAGTGGATGCCGTCCTTCACCGTCTTCGCAAACATGCCGACCCGATGTGTGTGGCCTACCAGGACCGACGAGTCGACGTCAGCCATCGTATTGGCGGCCGTATATTTGGTGGCACGCCACCCGTGAGACACCATCAGCCCAGACAGGTCGGCTCCGGTACGCGGCTCATACTTGTAGTACGCCATGGACGGGTCGAGTGCGAGAAAGTCGCGGGCCGACAGTACCATGCCGAGATCTCCGGCATTGTGGTCCACATACCGTTCGTAACGTTGTTCGTGGTTGCCGTCCATCCAAATGTGTGTTGCGTCTGCGGCGTCCCCTGCCGTGATGAGCGACGGGCGGTCCACCCGGCTGTACGGCAGGGTGTCGAGATAGCCGGGCATGATGTCGGTATGGAGATCTTCGATGTCGCCCCGTGCAGACTTCAGTTTGACTTTGACATGCTTGTATGACGACAGTTGGGGGAAGTCCAACGTGTCACCGTTGAACAGCATCCGGTCGGGTTTCACGTCCGCCATGATCTGCTGGGAGGTTTCTACCAGCGCCCTATCGGTGGTCGGGAACTGCATGTCTGACACGACGAAAACGGTCTCCCAGTCCAAGACGGCTGGGCGTGGCAGCACGGTTGCACGGGCAGGTACGCCCTCGGTGTGCCAGCGTCGCACCTCGCGTTCGGATTGGCCGTACAGGTGCGCGATCTCTGACCATGGGATGTCCCATGTGCGAAGCTGTTGAAGGTCGCGGGCAGGGTCGTGCAGGGGGACGGTCATTCGAGGCCCAGCGCTGAAGAGATGTCGAGTGTTGCGGTGGCGGCGTACAGTGCGACCTGGTCGACGAACTGTTGCAGGTCGGCGTCGGGTCCGGCGGCCTGGTAGACCAGGCGGACACGTTCTAGGACCTTCTCGGTGGCTGACAGCTGGGCTAGGATGTCGTCGGTGTCTCCGACGATGGCGAGCAGCCGGGCGGTGGCCATGGGGGCTGCGGCTGCCGCGAGGGCGTCGAGCAGCCAACCGTGCAGCTCGTCGCCGCCCGGAAGTGTGCCGTCGATGTTGCCGAGCCCAAGCTGGTCGAAAGTCGGGTCGATGAACTCGTGTGCGGCGGCTAGCTCTTGGATGTGGGCGCGGACAACGTCGTCTTCGAGCTGGTCGAGGGTAGGCATGGCTTGGACCTCCGGTGTGTCGGTGGGTGGGGGTTCGTAGAGGACACGGCAGTCGAGGCATTCGTACAGTCCGTCGTCCGCGTCGGTGATCGTATGGAAAAAGTGGGGGTCGTTCATCGGACGCCTGTCCGTCGGTCTTCGGGCGCAGGATATTCGTTTTCGAGGATGGCCAGGTTACGGACCATCTGTTGGGCTAGTACGAGTGCGTCGTTCGGGGTTTTCCCGTACGCGTAGAATGTGACGGTTTCGTCGCCGGTGTCGGTGGTGGACAGGCGTGCCCGGTGCTTGGGTGCGCCGCGGATCGAGCGTGCTAGCGTGGTGAGTTCGGTGAGGAACCGGTCGACCGAGGGGACGTCGGGCATGGGGAGTGTTACAGGGATGAAAGCCATTAGTCTTCCTTTGTGTCGTGGTGGACGTCATCGCCGTGCTTTGGTCGCGGCCCAGATCATGAGGCCGCCTGTAGCTACGCCAGCCAACGCGAGGCCGACCAGTGCGGTCAGGTTGATGCCGGTGACAGGCAGGCTGGAACCGTCACCCGTGGCGACTGCCCCCACCGGCACGTCGGACACCTGCGGCGGCGTCGAGGGCTGCGAGGAGATGTTCTGCGGAGTCACGGATGCTGTGGGGGCTGTAGTTGCAGGCGAGAGCCCACCGGAGGTCGTCGGCACACCCTGCGACCATGTCGGCGTTGCCAGCGTCGGGCTGGGCGAGGGCTGCGGCGATGCGGGCGTCGATGACGTCGAGGAGGGCGTCGGCTCGGACCGTGCCGTCGGGGTCGAGGTAGGCGGCGACTGCGTCGGCGGCGAGGGCACGGGCGACGGTGTTGCGGTGAGCGTGGGCGTCAGCGTCGGTGTAGGGGTCGGGGGGGATGGCGTAGGCGAAGGAATGGATGTTGGTGTCGTGGTCGGCGATGGTGTCTCCGATGGTTGCGGGGTCGGTGTCGGTGTCTCGCTTTCGGTCGGCGATGGCGTCGGCCTCGGCGAATGTGACGGGGTAGGGGTCGGCGTAGGGTCGGTGGTCAGGGAGGGCGTCCGCGAGGGCGTCGGCGATGTGCTGGGACTCGGTGATGGCGTCTCCGATGGTTGAAGGATCGCGCAGTCGTTGCCGATGAACCCGTCCACGTCACCGTCGAACGCGAGGTAGGCGTCCGAGCCGGGATAGGTCCGGAATGGTGGAATCAAGTCACCGGAGTGGTCGCCATGACCATTCAGATACCGATTGCCCTGCTCGTCCACGCTGGACTCGTCGACAGTGTTCGAGGTGTACGGATTGGTGTAAGACGAGGTGGCATGGCAGATGGTCACCTTGTCGGTCGGGGTCGCGGCCGCCGAAAAGGCCACCACTACCGCCAACCCGACAGCGACGGCGGCCGGGGCGAACCCGCGAGCAACAGACGTTGGCCTCATGCGACGTCCTCCCCGTCGACTTGGACCACCCGGACGTCGCCACGGTGATCCAACACCTCCACCCAACCTCCGACAGGTCGGGACTCGACGCGGATGAACTCCAGCGGGGGCACCCCAAGCCTGCCGAGCCAGTCCGAGCCATCCAACTCCACCGAGCCTTCCCGGCTCCCGACGTCGACCACGAAGTCACCTTCGAGGCGCTTCGCCTTCTGTTGCGCGCCGACGAGCGTCTGACGGATGGTGGTGCGACGGCGCAAGCCTTCACGCTTCCATACGATCCGATACTCGACCCCGCTCATGCCGCATCACCTCCATCCAGCTCTTCTGGGCTGGTAGTGAATAGATGCCGGTTCGCAGGTCCGAAAAGGTCCCGGTACATTTCGACGTCCGACCGTTCCCCTTGCTGTGTGAGCTGGGCAATGATCGTGTCCTTGAGGCTCGCGACTTCAGATTCGAGGATAGCGTTCTCTTTCAACACCCCGTTGAAATGTTTGAGAACATCGAGCATCCGATCCAACGGGACAGCGAACAGTTCAGGGCCAGCCTGCACCCGACGCTTCGCCCCCTCCCGTCTCACCAGCCGGTGCCACGACACAGCCGGGATACCCACATCGCCCCACAGTTCGTCCACCCGCTTGAGTGTAGGATGGATCGACAGGGCCTGCCTGGCCTTCACCTCCACGATGAACGTGGTTGCGTCGTCGAGCACAATCTCGACGTCTCGTGCTTCGAGGTTGTTTTCGGCACGCCGTGCGAACAGTCCACGCGACAACGCACGGTCAACAACAGACCGTTCGCGGGTAGTCCCTTGATCCTTGTTTCTGCCCATCAGGTTCCCTTGGTCGTCTCTACCATTATATGTTGCGCCCGCCAGAACGGCAGGAGGAAGATCAAGCGACCGAAGTTCCACCTCGAACAGACGTCGTGCCCGGCCAAGACGATGAGACAGGCCACCCCGAGAGATCCCGATGATCGCACAAGCATCATCGAACGTTGCACCACCCATCTCGTAGACACGCAACGCCTCGGAAAGGTCGTCAGGTAGACGGTCCAACGCCCACTGTACCGCCTTCGTTTTGATCTCGTCCACGATGGCCCCGTCCGCAGGTATCGACGGATACACGTCTTCGACAGATGCGAACGACGAGAACCATCCGTGATGCCACAGGTGCGACGCCAGCGGTGGGGCTGCCATCGTGTCACGTTCGGTCGCCATCGGCGGCCCCCCAGTCGACATATTCCATGGCTGACGGTTCCAGCCGGGCAAGGCCACCGGGCAGCTGCCGGAGCATCCACCCTAGACTGTGCGGCTCACGGAAGTCTTTGGCTTTGCTACATACGATCTGGTCGTCGCTGGTGATGGTCCACATGGCATCCGCAGCGCCACGCAACGCAGACGACCCGCGTTCCCGAGGCGTCCCCGACGTATACCCTGACGCCACCTTCGAGTGGTGGATGATTAGCGACGATGTGCCATGCGCTTCACGCAGATAGTCGAGCCATGCGATGGCTTTGCCCACATCCATAGCCGAGTTTTCTTCGGCACCGGCCAACGTCCTGGCCCACGTGTCCAGCACGATCAAGTCCGGTTTGTGGGCGGCAATGATCTGTTCGGTTTCTTCCAACGCCCCGGCGTCTGTCATCCACGGCAACGTCGGGATCATCGACCAGTTTGCAGCAGAGTCTCCAGCACGGTCCCACATTTCGCGCCACGGACGGACCCGGTCACCCAAACCGAACGCGCCCTCGCCCGCCATATACAACACCTTTCTCTGGTGTGCGGCAGCAGACAGCGTCCAATCGAGAGCCACCCACGTCTTACCCACGCCGGGCTCGCCGTAGATCACTGTCATGCCGTACGGGACGCGACCGGGAACGACCCATCCGACGGGCGGAAGGTTTTCGAGGTCGTCCATGGACAACACTTCCATCCGTGGACGACGCTGGCCGGGTGGCCTCCCTCCTCCGATCTGGGGGGCGGTGTTGGGTCCGCGGGCGTCGCTGATCTCGTAGCCGTTCTGTATGGTCCCGTCCGCCTCGAACTGTGAGAGTCCTGCTGCTGCGGCAGCGTCAAGCAGCCGGGTACGGGCGGTGGGCCAGGACACCTGTCCGGCTTTCGCCATGCTGCCGACCCGGAGGGCAGCCTCGTACAGGGTGTTGTTCCGTTGCCCCTCCGGTGCGACCCGGACCTTGGCGACCTCACCGTCAAGCGCAGCCTCACCCCAGCCCGTCGAGACGCCCGGCTGTACGTCAGACGGGCCGGGGGACGGGGCCCACGGTTCGACTTTGGTTTCAGCCTGTAGCCACGGTTCAAGTGCTTCGGCAGGCCACGGACGTGGCGGACTATGGTCCACAGTGTCGTATGTGACGTCCGTCCAGTGGGTACAGCCCGGGGCGATAACATATCCGCCCTTGCCACGGACGTCGGCACCGGGCAGTTTGCGTTGATCCGAGTTGCGGACCCCGCCGGGCTGGGTAAAGTACAGGTGGTGTCCCTTGCCGGTCTTCACCGTGTAGGTGGGGGTCCAGTCGTCACGGATCATCTTGTAGATCTTCGGGTCGAGGGCGTCCCAATCGTCCACGTCGAGCACGACGATACCGGACTTGCCACAGTCGATGCCGATGTTGGCATACGGCCACTTGCCCCAGTGGGCAGCAACCTCGTCGGCGTCGACGGTGGATTCGTCACGCCACGACACGAGCGGCTTTTTGCCGGAGTTCTGTACACCCACGGTGGTTGCTTCGCAGGGGAACACTGCCCAGCCGTGGGCGGCGATGGTTTGTGCCTGTTGGAGCAACGTCATGGTGGTCCTGTCGGGCCGTGGGTGCGAAAGGCGGGGGCAGAACGGGCCGTAGCCTCGCCTGCCCCCGCCAGCTTGCCGGTTGGCCTAGAAGTCCTGCGGACGCAGGCCCTTGGCCAGCTTCACCTCGGGAGTAAGGTTCGGCTTCCGGAAGTCGATGTATGCGACGTTGTCTTTGCCGTCGGTCAAGTCCTGGACGTAGGTTTTCAGTGCAGAGTCGTTGGCTGCCTTCACGATGCCGACCGACCAGCCTTCACCGCCGTCTTCGAGCGGACTGTTACCGCCGCGCCGGTTGTCGAACACGAACACCTGATCGTCAGGCACCCCGAACGATGCGACTACGGCCTTCACCGCGTCGACGTAGTCCATGGTGGACAGCGCCGACGTCTTGGGGTAGTCGAATGTGCCGTTGCCGTTGGGCTTCACACCCTTGGCCCACACGTCGTCGCTTACGGCCTGTGCTGCAGGTGCCTGTGCCTGTTCTTGGGCGTTGAACCCGCGTGCGGGGGGCGACCATCCGCTTTCCACGTTGGGCTGTACGGCAGGGTCCTGTGCGGCAGGGGCGGCTGCCTGTTCGGCAGCACGGGGGGTCGGACTGGAAGCCAGACCCTGCGCCTTGGCTGGGAGCTTGGCTTCTTGCACCCGACGGGTCGCCTCGTTCGCGGCGACAGCGGCAGCCTCTGCGGCAGGGACCGTCAACGCCTGCAAAACCTGCACCGTTTCGTGGAACGCCTGTTGCACATCGGCTGCCCCACGGGGCGTATTGAAACGTACGACCGCCTGTGCGGGCACCTTCTGGTAGCCTACGGACGCCTCAACGCCGACCGTAAGTTGGGTGATACCTTCACCTGCCTCGAACGTGGACGGAAGTACGGGGGTTGTGTCGGGCATGATGTTCTCCTGTGTAGTGGACGTAATGGGACTGTTCCGTTCGCAACGGAATAGCAGTATTGTTAGAAGTCGTAGCGGCGGTGGTCGTGGGCGAGCGGGGTTTCGAGATCGATGTAGTCGGCGTCGCGTTCGTCGAACTTGACGCCGTCGATCATGTCGGTTGGCACTACGGTGATAAGATCTAGGACTTCCCGGATGGCGGTGACGCCGCCGGTTGACAGGTCGGGGCAGAGCTGGCCCTCCAGTTCCGAGTCCCCCATCTTGAGGGTAACGTACAGTCCGGCGTCGGTGACACGCGAGAGATAGTCGAAGAAATGGACGAGCGGGCGCGGCCGCGGCTCGTCGACGTTCTCGTCGGGACGCGGGTCGGGGTTGGCAGGAAGGCCGAGCGTCGTCAAGGCGGGGGCGTTAGCAATCGTGCGTACACCATCAGTAGCAATCATACTGTTTCCCTTTTGGTTAGGCTTGCGGCTTGGTGTTGATCGGATGGACGTTGGACGGGAAGACCCCGTGATCGAAGACCCCGTGATCGAAGTTGCTAAATACGGGACCATCGGCGATCAACGGATAGTTGGCGGCCCACAGATCTTCCGGCTCGACGTCAGGTCCCAGGTCATGGTCGCCACTATGGTTCTCGTCCCACAACACCACCGCAATGATGACATAGACGGCCAGATCCACAAGCGAATCGCGCACCCCCTCGTTCGACAAGCTGACCTTGCCACCACGGACAACCTGACCGGCAGCCTTCTGCAACCTGACGATCTTGTCCGACCCACGCATCAACGCGCCGATCCAACCGGGAATTCCCCAATGGTCCGACGCACGCACGTTAGCGTACGGATCGTGCGCCTTACCGTAGTCGTCCTGCTTCCGGTCGTGCATCTGGATCAGCTCGTCCAGCACGTCACCGAATCGGGTGTCGCCCATAACGTTCTCCTGTTCAAGGTTCATGTTTCAGTGTACAGCGGACCCGCCACCGGCCCCATCACGGCTCCACAATGTTGACGTTACCGGGTGCCAGCTCGCCCGTACCCTGACACGGATCGTACGCCGGACACCACTTTCGTGAACACAGGTTCCAGCTGGTGTTGGTCTGGTGGGCACGGGTGTCTACCAGATGTTGGGCGTGAGCCACCTCCGAGTCGGCAAACTCGGCCCACTTGGGTTCTGTAAACGACCGTTGGATTCGGCGGGTTCTTATAAAGTTGGAGCGGGTCCCGACCGACGTCCTCACCAGATGCCATTCCATCCTTGCCACATCGAACGGCAAGACCTGGGAGCGTGCAGCCATCGTAGTATACATGGCTCCCTCCAGTTCGTGGCCTTCGCCGCCTTCTGGCCAACGGCCCCAACTTGCCGTCGACTTGTCATCCACAATCACCCACTCGGCAGCGTCAGGGTCCCAATACACCCCGTCGATGTAGCCTCGGGTCTGGATGCCGCCCGGGGTGTGGGCGGTCACCAACGGTTCGCGGGTAGCCGGTGCCCACCCGTCGACGATCGGGGCGAACACGTTGTGCCAATGAAGCAGTGCGGCAGCCAACCCACGGATCAGACCGTCGAGCCCGCCACCCGAATATTTGTCCTGCTCGGCTTCGGACAGGTCGGGCCATCCGGCAGTCAACTGGCCAACCCCCCAATCGTACAGCTCCCCCTCGGTCGGGATGTCAACGGCCACACCACGTCGCCGTGAGATGCGGGCACGTTCCCGGCGTTCGATGCAGGCGTGGTAGGTGATGCCTAGCAGGGCTTGCGGGGACGACTGGTCGGCGACGGTGCCGGACTTGACGAGCAGGTACTGCCAGCTACACCCCTCAAGGACCTTGGATACTGACGACTTGGACCATCCGGTCGGCCTGAAATTTTTGATATCGACCGTCATACTGCCACCTCCTTGAATGTATTGCACCTGCACATCGCATACTCGTGCAGCCCCCTGCAGTCCCATCGGAAGTCCCAATGGAGACGGCGCTCATGCCCACAGACACAGATGGCACGCTCGAACTCAAGCCGGTCGCTGTCGAGGCCGGTCATCGCCGTGCCTCCTTGGCCCACTGCAGGCTCTCCTCAAGCGACGCGAGCGCTTCCTCCTGTGCAAGAATCCGTTCTGCATTATGAACGGCACGACGCACCCATACGTCCGGGACGGTCGGTCCCGTCCAACCGAACAGTGACATGACGACCTGTTCACCCCTGTCGATCGCCTCGAAAACGTAAGAAAAGAGGGCGTCCCGTATCGCCTGCCGTGCCCCTAGGTGACGGTCGATAATCTGTACGGCTTTCTCCCCGATCGGCAGGCTAGCAGCCACGTCATAGACCGACCCGACGAACGCCTGTGCATGCAACGCTTCGACAGCGTCGCCGACCTGACGTGTCGTCGCATATTCCTTTTTGCCATACATGATGTCGTCGGCCTGTGCGTTTGTGAGACGAGGCATTACCGCCTGCAGCCACGCGGCAGGGGCACCATGTCCGAGCACGACAGCGGCTACACGTAGCAGGCTGCATGCGGCAGCGACACGGCCACCGAGCGCCCGGGACGTGACGCACGGCACGACGTCGTCGGGCCAACCGTCGCTATCGGCGATCGCAGCCGTAATGTTCGACCAAGCGGCGTCAGATATGCCGAAGATTTCGGCGGGATGCTGTCCAAGGGCAAGTGCGGGGCTGATGTTCTGTGGCGTGGCGAGCATGATGTTCTCCTGTATGCGTGACGGCTGCGCTGATGCGTACTCACGGTCGGCCCAGCTATGCAGCAAGGGTGGCAGGTTGTGTCCGTTGGCTAGGCCAGAAAAAGCTTTTGGGTATGGAAGCCGGAGTCCGGCTTGTCCGCGGTCGAAGTGCTAATGATTCAGACTGTACCATACGGGTAGCCTTCGACCCGCCAACAGGTTCGGGCGGGGTCGGCGTGCACCCTGTTACCCGTATGTGGTCATCGGATTGTTGGCATGTTCCTTTGCCCGTTCCTGTGCTGCAGGTGTCCACCTCCCAGACATTTCCGCCCATAGCATGATGTCGTTCAGTTCCCACGTGTCGGCCCGGTGGACTTTCCATTTGGGACGGATGAGGGTGCCACGGTAGATCCAAGTTTCGACGGTGCGTCGTTCTCTGTCGAGGATGTGGGCGATCTCTGGGGCACCTACCGGGGTGATCGGCAGGTTTGCATGTAGCGCTGCCGATGTGCGGCGGGTGGTTGTTGATGTGCTCATGGTGTGTCCTTCTGCAGGTTGGAACTTTTCGTGAATGCTACCGTGGACGATAGTATTCATGTGGCCTGTATGGTTGTGGCGAATCGTACACACATCACCCCGACGTGTGTACGATTCGCCACCGGAGGGGTTGTCATATCAGGCCCAGGACGATCAGCGGCGACGGCCTGCCATGCTGGCATTCACCGTCAGGCTCGTAGATGGTGCAGCCGTCGGATGCGTCGGGCAGGTCGATCACTCCGAGCGCAGCAAGGTAGCCGCCGTCGGAGCCTTCCGGGTATATCCCTTCGGCGTGTTCGCGGTCCTCGTCGGTGATGTCGAATTGGCGTGGCATGGTGTTGCCTTCCCGTGTAGATGGTAGTCAATTTGGGCTATCTCCATTCGTCGGTTGTCACTCCTCCATTGTCGCCGGTGAGTGTCCACCGTGCCCCGGCTGGGCCATCACCACGCATACGTGGAGCTGCCCCAGCTACGGTCGCTGCGACCCATGCGCCACGTTCCATTGCCAGCTGCCATGTCGCGTGGCTGCGATCGGAAGACTCGGCCACCATACGGCCCCCCCCTCCGTCGCCGGTGAACGTCACGTAATCTACCCATCCGCCATCTCCGTCGGGTGCGGCTTCGATGATGAGCCGTCGGATGCTCGGCCGTTCTTCGGGGGTTTGCATGATGGTGCCTTCCTGTCGTTGGTTGTGTCAGAAGTTGGCGAATACGTGGACGCCTCCGCCTTCGATCGCGTCGGCAAGCCAATAGTCATGCGACAGGTCGTCGGTCCACATGCCCCAATCGAAGTAACGTTCCAGCATTTCAGCGCCATCCCCGCCACCAAACATGCCGATCTCATCCGCGAACTCCTCGGCATACTCACGGAACGACGGCCACTCGCCCCGATACGATTCTTCAAACTCTCCCACGGCGTCGGCAAGGACGTCCGGGTCGGTCTGGGAGATGCCATGGTTATCCAGATAGGCATCGAACGCTCCGACCGGGTAGCTTACGGCTATGTCGTCGTACACTTCTTCAATCGTTGTCATGGTCGTGCTCCTAACGGTAGTCGTCGGCTTCCTGTTGGGCCAGAGCATACGCTACCGACCCCTTGGTTCCGGGTTCCACGTCGTATCGTGACGGGACGTGGTTGTGCCAATAGTCACGGTGTGCGACCTCCCCGAGCACAACATGCCCGGCCTCGATCATCGTCATGGCCTCACGTCCGACGGAACCCTCCATCGTCCACGCCGTGCCCACGTCGATCAGGTCCTGCATGGGTGCGAATACGGTGACGGTGTCTTCCCCGTCGGTCACCTCCCGGGTGGCAACGGTCTGGTCAGTTGTGGTTGTCATGGTGTGCTCCTCTTATAGGTTCGGGTATTGTAGATTTCGGCCACGCGCGCCGGGGCCGTGTCCCCATCCGAGGACAGCGTTATGGTCCCCTCCGGATACAGGTTTGCGTCCTGCCCGATCGCTCTGATCGTCTCGGTTAGTTGCAACGCTTCAGCTGCCGCCTCCTCCTCGTCCATTGCGTCCAAGTAGAAATGTGCTACGGCCTCCACAGCAACGTCTACAACGAACGATTGGGTGGGTGTGGTTGTCATTGTCTTTTCTCCTGTTGTGATTGGTGTCTCATCGACCACCCTACCATGTTGCGTTGGCGTATGCAACTAGCGACGTGTACCCACGCAGCCACGCAAGATGCGCCGCCTTCTCCGCCACCGCTCGTAACGTGGCAGCCTCCAGCCGCCCCCGATCCTCGTCCGTCATCTCCCCGTCGTTCATCCATTCCTCCCCATTGTCGGCAACCTCCTCGTCAAGGTGCCCAAGTACCACCTCGGCGATCCTATCAGCCACCGCATCTATCGTTCCTTGCTGCATCTCCGCACTCATGGTGCCCTCCCTTGTCATCGAACGTCTGGCTCATCAGCGACCAGACAACACTCCGGCCGGACCATCGGCCACCCGATAGTTTCGCCACAACCCACATGTCACACCGGAGAAAACACCTCCCCAGACACCGGCGGCACCAGAGCATCAATACCCTCCGCCATAGCCTCCATCGACTCGACACCAGACGACCCACGAGCCACCACCCACACCGTAGCCTGCAACCTACGAGGATCAACACCAACAATCTCGGCAGCACGACGATACGCACACTCCACCGCAACATAGCCACCACCCTCCACCTGCTCCACCCGATCCACATCCACACCGGCAACACGCATAGCCCACACATCCACCGTCACCCTCCAAGTATCACCCATCACATTAGCGGCAAACGAACGGACCTTCCGCGAACGAGACAGACGACCACCACTATCGAACGCAAGATTAGCGCCACCATCAGCCAACGCCTGAATACCACGATCCACCCTGTCACGCATCCCAGCCACCTCATACCACGCATCACCACGCAAGATCTGGGCAGCCAACCTCATATTGTCACGCACCGTCACCCTCGGAGAAGTCTCCGCAAACACTGCAGCCGCAACCGACGTACCCACATCAAAACGGTCAGCCAACCCAGCCAACACAAGACGCACACGAGGATACCACCCAGCACCATCTCTAAGCTGGGCAGCCGACGCCTGCCGGTATTGTCGTACGATGCGACGGACCATCACGCTGCGTGACGGCACACCTACCCAACGGACTTCATTCTCTCCCATCGATAGGACGCGTGCGATCGCAGCCGCCTCGCGGTCTGACATTGTGCCTGTCATGATGCCACCTTCAGCCACGCAGCGTCACCTAGCTGGCGCACCACCGGCGCACCAACAACACCGGACACCTGACGTAACGCGACGGCCACCCTCATCCAGTCGATGGCCCAACGCTCACCCGGTGGCAGACGCTTGCCGCCTTGACGCAACGGAGCCAACACGGACACCGTTAGCGTACCGTCAACGCGTGACCACCCAGCACCATAACCTAGGCTCAAGATTGCCTTCATCGCCTGTCTGCCAACCTCCACCGTCCTACCCTTATCTATGTCAGCCACGACAGCTACGATCGTGACGCTAGTCTGCTCATCTTCCAATCTGATATTCACGGTATCGCCTTCCTTATGTTAGGTGTCTGCCTCGTCAGCGACCAGACAACACTCTGGTCGGACCTGCCCTAGGTGGGCAGGTTTCAGCTACTAGACTCTTAGCGATAGTTCGAACGTCGTCACCACCTTCTCGTTAGCAATATCGAACACGGCCCGTTGGCCACGGTTCACGGCAACCTCCGTCGCATCGGCTGCCTGCCACGACCACGATACCGCATCCACAACTATCTGGCCCACGTCCGAGCCGTCCGGAACCTCATACCACAACCCAACACCTAACGTAGGATCATCCCCGAACTCCACCCTATGATCCCAGAGGAACTCGGCCAGCCCCGCCATGACCGAACCTACATCGATCGACGTACCCAGTATCGTTTCATCGATCCCAGACGCGCCACCAACGATGAACCCGTCAGACCTATCGACGTGCGGAGCCTGCCACACCGTAGCGCCACGCTCCGGACCTACCGTATCGGAAGCAGCCACGAACAATTGATCCAGCGTAAACATAATCAGCCCTCCACAAAGTCGACATACGGACGCTCGGTCGGAGCATGGACGTCAATCATGTGACGGTAAGCAACCCTACGAGAATGAGACCGAGTAGGCGACCATGCGCTATGCGACCATCCACAAGGACACACAACCGTATGTCGTGGCGAACCCCATAGCGCAGGATCAGGCCCCACAGTCTCCCCTAGGTTAGGCTCCAACGTCGGAGCATTAGCAATCGTACGAACACCATCGGTAGCAATCATCCTAGTTCCCTTCATCGTTATCGACATGGAAGAACGTGACCGCATGACGCGACCCACCTAGTGGCGACCTGCAGATATCGCAAGACGACCACGAGAAACCTTGTTGCTCACACTCGCAATCGTGCGAGCCATCAAATTCACGGACGCCACCCTCACCTAGCGGAAACACCAGACAGCCATCCCAATGCTCATCCCCCACCATGCCCAGCGTAACCTCCACACCCTCGCACCCAGCATCAAACAACACAGGGTCCGGATGCGGCTCAGCATTAGCCAACGTGGCTGCACAGTCGATGCAAACCCAGACAGTAGTACTACTGTCTACGGTATTGGTGTTGGTTGTCATGGTCTTGCTCCCTTGGTGGTTGTGGTGGAGGACGGCTCGGGTGTCAGACCTCGATCCTGTCATGAACCAAACCCACATTAGCGTCGGCGTGGTTCACCTTAGCCTCCCTCACGGTACCGTAGTAGTAGCGTCCGATACCATCCGGAGTATAGAACACCGTACCGCAAGAGCCAACGTAGATAAGGCCCGCCTCCTGAGTCTCGCGAGTGACCGTGCGCACGTGGTGCGTGGTGGCGATGGTTGTCATGGTGGTGCTCCTTGTTGGTGTTGGGTCTGGTCGGTCGGTCGGTCGGTCAGTAGGTAGTACGGTAGCTGGTGTTTGGTGGAAGTCAAGTCGGTAGGTGAAGATGGTCCGAAGTGACTAGCTGGTCCGGTGCAGCTGGTCCGGTGCAGCTGGTCCGGTGCAGGTACTAGGCGAGACAGGACAGGACCGAGGTGCCCCCCTCCACCTACCACTACCACCGGCCACTGCCCCCCCCCTCCACACCTCGACAACGAGCGAGCAGCAGAGAGAGAGGAAGACACGCACGCACGCACGTACACACGCACCCACACACACACGCACCCACACACGCGCAGGCACCCGAGGTTCCCCAATCGCCATCCCCCCCTATATATTACGTTGGGTGGGGGGTGTGTGGGTTGTTTTTGGTTTGTCCGGGTGTTTGTGGGGTGTGTGGGTGTGTGGTGGTGGTTTTGGGTGTGTTTGTGGGGGTGTGTCGGGTGTGTCCGGTTGTTGGGTGTGTGCGTTGTCCGGTGTTGGGGGTGTTTGGGTGTGCGGTGGCCGGTCGTGGTTGTTTCGGTTTGCTTATGGTTGTGACGGTTTTTGTTTAGCCTTTATTATGGGTGTCGGGGTTTATAGGTGTCTATAACTGGATGTGTTATTGTGGGTGTCGGTTTGGGGGGTGGTGCACCTTGTTGACCGGACGGCCGACGCCTACTTGTGCAGGCTTGTATGTTTGGTCTGTCCCCGGTCTGGTCGGCTAGGTGTTCGCCCGTTGGAGGGGCTGGTGCTGCGATGCCGATCGAGCCTCGGGAGGGGCGGGTGTTGTGGCTGCCTCGGTTGACTTTGGGGCTGGTGTGATCCGAGTCTTTCGGACGGTGGGCTCCCGGGGATTGTCAGGTTTTTGTCCTAGCCGGTCACGGCTGGGGTGTCCGCGTGGTTGGGCTCGCTGTCACTGCGTGACGCTCGTTCGGTGTCGCGGTCGTACCCTTTCGTGGTGGTAGGGCTGGGCCAAGTCTGGGTTGTTTGCGGGTATCGGATGGTTGTCTGGATATAGTTGACCGGACGGCGGGCGTCTACATGTGAGGAGGTTTGGTGTGGTTACAGATTTGAGGGTCCGTGAGGAGTATGCCCGTTGGTTGTTGTCGTCGGATGCCGATAGGGTGTTGTACGATTTGCCGTCGACGAAGGCAGGGTTTGCGTCGTTGAAGGGGGTGTCTACGCGGACGTTGCGTCGTTGGGGGAAGGAGGAGCCGTTTGTTGCGATGTTGGAGCGGTTTGGGGTGGTGGCTGAGTCGCAGCAGGGTTCTGGGAAGCGGTGGGCTGCGAATACGAAGTTGGTGTCTGATGCCGATGCCGGGTCGGTGGTTCCGCATGATGTGCGGCGTAGGGCGTCTCAGTCTCCGGCTGCGGTGACGCATGTGCCTGGTGTGGTGGGCGGCGAGTCTGCGTCAGATTTGGACGATTATGTGTCGGGTAAGCGGGTGTTGGTGAAGCAGATGCGGTCGGGTGATTATCGGGCGTTGGATCTGTATATGAAGCATTGGGGTCGCAGGTTTATTGAGGAGGAGGATGAGGGTCCGGGGTCGTTGGGTCACATGTCGGATGTGGAGTTGGCTGAGGGTGTGGCTGCCCGCCTGTCGCCTGATGATTGGGGCCGTCTGGTTGCCCGTCGTGCGGCCGTGGCGTGAGTGACGTTTCGGTCTGGTTGACGGGCGCATATGTGGAGTGTCGTCGCCGCGATTTTGTCGATGATCCTGCCCAGTTTTTTCGGGAGTGTGTGTGGGTCGAGAATCCGTCTGTGCCGGAGGGCCGGGTTTTGTTGGATCTGTACGATTACCAGTTGGACGATTTGGATCTGTTGTTGACTGAGGATCGTCTGCTAATTTTGAAGGCCCGCCAGTTGGGTTTGACGACGTTGGTTATGGCGGTGGCGTTGTGGGAGTTGATGTTCAAGGAGGGTACGAACATTCTGTTGGTGTCGCGTCGTCAGGATGATGCCGATAAGGCGTTGGGTTTGATCGATTCGATGATAGATTTTTTGCCGGATTGGTTGTTGCCGTTGTTGCCGGTGGAGGATGCTGTGGGGGCGCGTGAGCATTCGTGGACGTTTCCTTCGGGCCGTAAGTCGAGGATTGTGTCGTTGGCTGCGACGAAGAAGTCTGGTGCGTCGGAGACTGCGACTCGGGTCATTTGGGATGAGGCTGCGTTGGCCGATTATCAGTCTGATACGTACCGTTCGGTGCAGCCGACTACGTTGGCTGGCGGTAAGCTGGTTGTCTTTTCGACGGCCCGTGGCGGTTCGAACTGGTTTGCGAAGACGTTCCGTCAGGGGTCGGAGCAGTGGGCACGGGTGTTTCATCCGTGGATGGTGTCGCGTCTCATCAATCCGAGGGCCGAAGCGTTTGCGGACTGTCCTGATGGGCCGTGTGACGTCTGTGTGGATGATGGCCGATATCTGGAGATTCAGGATACCTATAAGGATGAGCCGTGGAAGTTTTTTGCGGAGTATCCGTCGTCTGTGGCTGAGGCGTTCCGCAAGTCGGGGGCTCCCCGGTTTTCGGGCCTTTTGCCTGTCGACCAGTTTGAGGGGTGGACGTGGCGGGGACGTATCGACCGCGATTCTGGCCGTCTGGTGGAGGACGAGTCTGGGCCGATTTTGGGTCGCCACATGTTGTTGTATCCGCCTGCCGGTATCAAGCCGGTGATTGCGGTCGATCCGGCGACGGGGACTGCGGGCGACTATTCGGTGGCGACGATCGGTTGGATCGATTCGGACGGGACTCCGCAGGTGGCAGGGATTTGGCGGTCGAACGTGATTGAACCGGCCGAGTTGGCACGCGATGTTGCCTGTATCGGTACGTTGTGGGGTGGCAGGGATGCGTTGGTGGCGGTGGAGAAGCAGGGCGGCTATGGCGATTCTACGATCCAGGAGTTGCGTAATCTGGGGTACCGCAATCTGTATGTCCACCGGTATGCTGGGCATCGTGCGTACCGACGGGATACTACGTTCGGGTTCCCGATGACGGCCGCACGTCGCCCAGCAACAATCGACCGGTTGGCAGAGTGGGTGCCGCGTGTGACGGCTGGGCCTGGCGAAGAAATTTTGGGGTTGGCTCCGGAGCATCATGAGGAGTTGGCTGCGTTTGTTCGCCGTGAGGATGGCCGTGTTGCTGCCGATGACGGGATGCATGACGATCTTGTGATGTCGTTGGCGATCTGGTTGTATGTCTTGTTGGAGCAGGGCGGGCAGGCGTCTGGTTCTGATCCGGCTGTGCCTGGTGAGGTTACGCAGCAGCAGTTCAATTTGTCCCAGATTTTTGAGCGGGCCGGTCAGATCCGGCAGGTCCACGAACGTGGCATGGTCGCGTCCACCCGACGGTGGGAGCGCAAACAGAGCCTTCAGGCTCGTAAGAAGAAGGCACGACGATGAGTAAGGTTGATCCGTTCGATCTCCGGCGTGCCCAGGCTGCGGTGAAGGCCGCGAAGCAGCGGATGAAGTCTCGCCATCAGAAGTGGCGTGTCTACGAGCTGTTGTGGAGGTATGGTGATGCCGATGCGGTGGCACAGCATGTTTCGGATGAGACAGGCAATTTGACGGCCGAGGACATTACGGTCGGCGGCGAAATTGTGAACCTGCTGTTGCCTCACATCAACATTATTGAGGGGTCGGTGGCTGCACGCGACCCGAAGCATCTGGCTGTGCCGGTGGAGGGCGGCCCGGACGCCGAGAAGACCATCCTGGCTGCCGAGGGGGTGACGTCATATTTTTGGGGCCGCACTGGTGCGACCGAGAAGGTGCGTGATGCGGTCCGTGACATGGTCCGGATCGGTAACGGGTTTTTGAAGTCTGGCTGGTTGTATCTTGAGGAGCCGGGCGACGTCGACGATTTGGGTGAGGCCGAGTTTGCCGACGACATGGCTGTCATGATGGAGGCTGACGCGGTCCTGTCGACCCTTGAGGGCACCGAACGTCTGTCGGAGGACCAGCTGGCCGACAACGTTCCGGACCCTGACGTTGTCGTGGTCGAGGACACCCCGTACATGGAGTATGCGTCGCCGTATGACGTGTTTGTGGATGAGGCTGCATCTTCGATGGGTGATGCACGGTGGGTCGCTCACCGTATCCGTCTTCCCATCGAGGAGGTCCAGGCCAACGAGCTATATTCGAAGGCGGCTCGCGACGACGTGTCGGCGAACGCGGACGATGGTTCTACGGTGACGGCAACGATCGAGACTGACCAGGAGGTCCATGGCGAGTTTCAGATGGCAACCATCTGGGAGTTCTACGACATGAGGGCCCGCCAGTTGCTGGTGTTTCAGGAGGGCGCAGAGAAGGCGTTGTATGACGACCGGATTCCGTATGCGCACCGTCATCCGCCGATCATCCATATGCCGAACTACCGGCCGTCTGGCAACGAGTTTTGGGGGTTCGGCGACATCGAAGCTGTCGCCACTTTGCAGCAGATGTACAATGAGGCGTGGACCGAACAGGTCGACAATGCTCGCCGTGCGGGCACCACATATCTGATGGACGAGTCGTTCGCCACCGCCGACGTGCGGTCTGCGCTCAACTCTCCTGTTGGTGACGTGATCGTACCGGTCGACAACCCGCAGGGTATCCCCCTGGACCAGGTTGTGGCTGCGGTAACCCGCGAACCGTTCGACCAGGACGTCTACGGCACCAAGCTTGACTCCGAGGCAGCCATCCGGACTGTGCTCGGCATCAACGACTTCCAGGCTGGCGGGGTCGGCGCAGACCGGATGTCTGCCACCGCAGCCGCACTGGTCGACGGGGTGTCTACGATCCGTGCCGAAGCAAAGGCGAAGGTGGTCGAGGGCGGCACGGCCCGGGCTGGGCAGATCCTCCTACTGTTGTGTCAGGAGTTCCTGGACGAACCGCGTGCGATCCGTATCGCCGGGGTCGAGGGGGCGACGTGGGGCAAGTTTTCGTCTGCAGACATCTGGGCAGAATATCTTGTAACGGTCGAGGGCGGGTCGATGACGGCCGTAAACCCGGCGACCCGCGAGAAACAGGGTGTCCGGTTGCTCACCGAGATCCTTCCGGTGATCGTCGAACTCGGTTACGACCCGGTGCCGGTGCTCCGGCAGGGCGTCCGGTATCTCGGGTTTGACCCGGATTCGCTCCTGAAGGAACTTCCCCCCGAACCGGCTCCTGAACCGGCGCAGGGGCAGCCTGAAGGGCCGCCGCAAGGGGCCGAAGGGCCCCCGATGCCGCCACAAGGCGGCCCGATGCCGCCACAGACACCGATTCCAGGCCAAGGAGCCCCCGCAGACGTCGGAGTTGACGGAATTGCGGCCCTGATGGCCCAATTGGGCGGCGAAACCGCCATCTGACCACCAAAACCACCCCAAGTTCGACCAAACAAGCTAGGAAAGCACATGCCAGACCAAGATCCGGCTACAAACGCGCTCAAAACTATCGGTTCGATCGGTGGGACAGCGCCTGCAGACCTGCCGGGGGCCGAATCGGTCCGTTGCGCCGTCTGTGACGCTATGATCGACACCGAAACGGGCGAATCGTTGTCCGAGGTGACCGACGCGAACGTTGCGGCAGTCCAAGAATATGTGGCGTCCGATGGGGACGCCGGGCTGTCCGGCGAGGACACTCTGGAGGACTTTTCTGGGGTCCTAGGAGACTGATGCACCTACTTGACCGGACGCCCGACGCCTACAGGTGAACGAACAACCTGACGCAGCGGACCCTCCGAGGGCAGCCGCTACGACATGACTCGATGAGGGGCACGGATGGTAGTCGACTTCGATGAGGCAGTTTTCTCGGACGCATTCGACGCACTAGGGCAGGACGAGGCCGAAACTGAGCCTACACCAGCCCCGGAGCCCGAACCGGTGGAAGACGAAGACGAGCCGGACGTCGAAGAAGACGAACCGGACGACGACCTTGAAGCAGAGGACGTCGAAGACGAAGACGAACCGGACGAACCGGACGTTGCAGAGAAAGAACCGGGCCGGTTCGAGGTCACCGACGACGACGTGATCGTTTTGCCGGATGGCAGCGAGATCTCCGTGAAGGAGGGCGCGCTTCGCCAGGCGGACTACACCCGCAAGACTCAGGCGGTGGCCGACAAGGTCCGCGACCTCGAAGCACGTGAAGACGAGCTTGAGAGCGAAGCCCAGTCGCTGCAGGAATATTTCGACACCCGGCAGGCACAGCCGCACGCATGGGCTGCCGAGATCGCGTTGGAATCTGGGAACCCGACCGCAGTGTTGGCGTCAGCCATCCAACTTGCAGCAGAACAGGGCGCGTTGGACCCGCGGTTTGTGGAGATGCTCGGAATCGAAGTTCCCGACTCGCCCACCAGCCAGATCTTGGCGGAAAACGACCAGGAAACCCGGCTTGACCGTCTTGAACGGGAACGGCAGGAACGCGACGATGCGACCGCAAACCAGACGGAAACGAACCGTCTGGTCGAGCAGATGCTTCAACAGTTCGACGATGCGACACAGGAAGCCGGTCTTGAGTTCAAGGACGGCCGTGAAGCGTCGGTGTTGCGGGCAAAGGTGGCGCAGTATGCCACCGAGCATGAACTTCGCGACCTGGGGCAGGCATTCCGTGCCTACGCCTACAGCAACCCGGACGAACTTCCCGGCAAGCGCCGGAAGGCCGTCAACAAGAAGACGACATCTGCAATGACACGCCGTACGACGTCGAAGGGCTCCCGCCCCGACCCGAAGCGTCGACCAGACAACCTGGTTGACGCCGCCCAGGCAGCCATCGAAGGTCTGTCCGGCGACATGTTCTGACCCACAAGGAAAACATATGGCCCTCGGAGCCGCATACTACAGTGAGCTGGTCACTACCACGCTCGAATCCATCGAGAAGGACAAGCTTGTCGACCAGGTTCTGGTTCGACAGCCCACTCTAGACCTGCTCAAGGGTGAGGCGTCGTCTGATTCTGGCCGCAGCCTCGTGTTGCCCCTGATTGGTGCAGAGGACGGCGGAACCACCTTTACGGACGCGTCCGGTACCTTCTCTACCGCAGTGTCCGGCGACATCGCAGGCGCATCGGAGTTCGACTGGGCCAGCCCGCTCGTCTCCAAGGTCCGCCTCAAGTTCGTCGACATCCAGAAGAACCTCGGGTCCAAGACCCAAGTGTTCAACCTGCTCAAGACTCACCTTGAAGCTGCCCAGCGGCAACACGCACGTGTGCTGGCCAGTTCCCTGTGGGCGTCCGTGTCAGGCTTTTCTGCCGGTGAGCCGGTCCCGTTTTCGTTGGCAGTCAACAGTGCTGCGGGCGACCAGGACCCTTCGGCTGAAACTGGCGGCACGATCGGTGCGGTCCCGGTGCAGACTTATGGCGGCATCGACAGTGCAGTCAACACGTTCTGGGTTTCCCCCGTCACAACCTCTTCGGCCGCTGCGCAGACTATCCTGCAGGCGTTCCGCGGGTTCGAACGTGACCTTGAGGATGCCACCTCGGCCATGTCCAAGGTGTCCCACATCATCGCTGGGCGTGACGTCTACGAAGAGTACGAGGATGCGCTGGATGACAAGGTCCGGTATGTTGTGGACGGGGGCGCATCTAAGGATGCGCAGACCCGGTTCAAGGACATCTACCATGGCGATGTGGTTGTGCGGTACGACCCGCAGGCCCCTGCCGACGAGGCCCTGTTTCTCGACATCGACTCCTGGCGTTTCCGCTACTTGAACGACCAGTTCATGAAGGTCCAGGACACCCAACAGATCCAGGGTACCTTGGACTTTGTCACTCCGATCGCTTCGGTGATTTCGATTGGCACCAACGAACGTCGTGCCAACGGCCGCCTGATCCGTACTGCCTGATCCTGGCCGGGTCGGAACCCACCCAGCGGCCCCGCCCTTCGGCGGGGCCGCTTCTTCATAGGAGCACATGATGAACCTTGGCCAGTTGCGGGCGCGGACCCGCATGATTGCGTCCGCCCAGTCTGAGGTCGCGATCCCTGGCACTTACATCGACGACCTGTTGAACGAATCTCATGCGGACGTGTGTGGGGTCCGTGACTGGCCGTGGCTGCGGTCTGAAGAGGCGGCGGTGTCGGTCGGCGATACGGTGACGTTGCCGACGGTGTTGCGTGGGATCTCTCGTGTAGAGGTCGACGGTGTCGGGGTCCGTCTTGAACCGGTTACGGTCGCATGGATCGATGAGGCCCGGGAGTACCCGAACGCGACCGAACATACATCGTATGCGAGGGTCGGCGATGGCGAGTTGAGGTTGTGGCCGCCGGTCGGCGGCAACGTGACGGTAAACGTGACCGGGCTGCTTGCTGCAGTGCCGATGACGTCTGATAATGACGAACCTATGTTTGAGGCTTCGTTTCATCATATCTTGGCCTATGCGGCTGCGGCCCGGCTGCTGATCGAACATGACGACCAGTCGCGTGCTGAAGGGTTCGGTGCGGAGGTGGCCGGACTGTTGCAACGTATGCAGGCACAGTACATACAGCTTGAGGACGAAACGATCTTCCAGATGGGTGGCGGCCACCGACAGTCGTCCACACATGCTCCGGTTCACCGTCGGGGGGTGTGGCGATGAGTATGGAGTCGTGGCTGCAGGCAGATTTCTCTGGCGGGCTGGCAGAACGGCAGGTCGCATCAGATTTTGGCGAGAACCAGTCAGCGGAGATCACCGGGATGGTGTTGGACCGTCCGGAGGTGCTCCGGTCGCAGTGGCATCTGGCGTCTCCCACCACCGGGCATGCTATCGCCGACATGGGGTTTACCGACGACCACCTCGTCTTCAAGACGACAGCTGGCGACTGGTATTGGGCGGCTGAACCGGCCCAGAACGCCGGTGGGGCGTTGGCGGCGACGTTGCTGCATAATGCCCCGGCACAGGACGTCCTTGGGGAGATCCCGTTCCGGCTGGTCGGGTCGACGTGGGTAAACGCGTTGCTTACGAACTCGGTCGACCGGACTGGGGAGGCTGCCCTGTACTACGATGCAGCAGGGACCCCGGTGCGGTTCCTGTTTACCGACTCGTATCCGACGGACGGGTCAGCGGACGCGATGCCGCGTGCGGCAGTGTCGACCATGTGGGGCGACTATCTGCTGTTGGGCGACATCCAATGGCGTCAAGACCCCGACACGTTGTTTGGGGCGGCCAATGCGCAACGGTATCCGCATGGCATCTGGTTTTCCAAGCCGGGTGAGCCGACACGGTGGGTCGACGATTCGGTCGAGTTTGTCGGGCAGGCGTCCGGCGACAACAACATTGTCGGCATGTTCCCGGTAGACATCGGTCTGATCGTGGTGACCACGTCGGCTATTACGGTGTTGCGTGGAGGCCCGACGTCGCATTCGTTCGAGATGTTGCGTCGTGGCGTGTCTCCGACGTCGAAGAACGCTGTCTGCTGGTGGCCTTCGCTGGGCATTGTGGCTTGGGTGGATCATGCTGGCCGGGTGTGGCATACAGACGGCCGAGAGGTGAAACGTCTCGATGGCCCGCTGTCCGACGTCGATAGCGGGGTCGATGCGGTTGTGGTTGCACAGGACCACCATCTGTTGGTGTCTCGTGGCGACACCCAGTACTGTCTGACGATGCAGGTCGATGGTTCTGGGGCGTGGACGGTCTTGTCGGCCAACCCTGCGACGTCGCGTGCGGTGGAACGTCCGTCGGGAACTTGGTGGTTGGATGGCACGACGTTGCGACGGTGGTCGCCACGGTGGGGTCCCCGCGGCTATCTCGATGACACGGCGGTGACCCAGACGTTTAGGTCCCAGCCTGTCGAGATCGAAGATGGACATCAGAATACGTGGTGGCATTCGTTTGGGGTGCGGGCAACCGGCGGTTCGGCGGGTGGACAGTTGAATGGTGCGGCCGTGTTTCAGGACGGCACGTCGGCCTGGTCGACGGGTGTTGCGACGCCCCTGTCGACGCTAGGGTCCGATGTCCGGTGGCCTGCAGGCGGCCCGGCACGGACGTTCGCGGCACAGCTCGACTTGGAGGGCGACGTGATACTTGACCAGTTGGCAATATGGTTCGTCGGCGGACAGGCACGACGTTGAGCGGCCCGGTACAGACCATTCAAGCGTCGGAAGCGGCATATGCGGACGACGAGGCACGTCGTGGCGTGTCCTCCGGTGCTGCCGCATGGTCAGCAGCGTTGGCAGCCCAAAACTCTGCCGACTCTGCCGCTGTGGATGCTGCGGACGCGGCTGCCGGAAAGCTTGACTCCCCGAATGCGGTAGGTAACCTGACGGCCGCTACCTCCACCGTGTTGGACGGCGAAGGACAACAGGCCGCCCAGGCCGTGTTGACGTGGACTGCACCGGGGGCGAACACGGACGACTCGCCGATCGTGGACGGGTCCAGGTTCGAGATCCAGTTTCATCGGGTCGACGAGACGTCGTGGCAAGTCACTGCAGTGTCGTGGGACACCCTGGCGTTGACTATCGCTGGGCTTCCTGTCGGGGTACCTCACGAGGTGAGGGTCCGGGCGATCGACACGTGGGGAAACCAGTCGGTGTGGGTGAACCTGGCCGGTGTGGTGTCTGACATCGACCTGGTGCCGCCGTCGACCCCTGATCCTGTCGTAATGGCGGTGGGTTCACCGTTGAACGTCCTGGTGACACACAAGCTCGGGACCGGG
>Ga0209414_1000130_pt1 | contig 33276 bp, 66 predicted proteins | sample LakVidmifraction_4_FD_181154 | JGI IMG/M metagenome (GOLD analysis project Ga0209414, IMG submission 181154) | Hypersaline microbial communities from Lake Vida, Antarctica - Brine Hole Two &gt;0.2 micron (SPAdes) (version 2) | ecosystem: Environmental > Aquatic > Non-marine Saline and Alkaline >...
AACAAACCCAAAAAACGGTCGGTGTAATTAAACTTACTACACCTGTCGTGGTACTTTTTGAAGGAGTCAACACAGATATTTTTCAGGAAATCGAGTGGATAGATTAATTTTGTTTATAACTTTTGTGGTTTTTATTGTGGTTTTTATTGTGGTTTTTATAATTTTTTGATATTTATATATAGAATGGGTAGACAGAGAAAATATTTTACTAAAGAACAAAAATTAGAGGCTCGTAGAATATTCTCTAAAAAATATTATTGGAAAAATAAAGAAGCAGAGGATGCTAAAGCCCGACTAAGATATAAATTAAAAAAGTTAGGAGAAAATAATGAATTATCAAAAGATATATAATAAAATAGTAAATCGTGGTAAATTACGAATATTAGAAAGTTATACTGAAAAGCATCATATTATACCAAAGTGTATGGGAGGTTCTAATAAAAAAGATAATATAGTAGAGTTGACAGCAAAGGAGCATTTTATTTGCCATAAGTTATTAACTGAAATATATCCCCAAAATAATAAATTAATATATGCATTTTGGGCAATGTGTAATCAAAAAGGAAAAGGTCAAAGTGATAGATACATTCCAACAAGTAGAACATATGAAATTGCTAAATTATTGTTTTCATCCATTCAAAAGGGAATTCCCAAAACAGAAAAGCATAAATTAGCACTACGAGGTAAAAAAAGTGAACAGCATAGGTTGGCATTGCAAAAGCAAAAATCAATATTAATTTGTCCAAACTGTAATAAAGAAGGACGTGGTGGAAATATGTATAGACATCATTTTGATAACTGCGGGCGTGATTTAAAAGAAGTATTGGGAGTGGATTGGTATTTGAAAAATAAATTAAACCAACCAAAACGACGTGAGGTAAATCAATATACTTTAAGTGGTGAATTTATAAAAACATGGGATAGTGTTCTTAGTGTATGTAAAGAGTATTCAAGTGTTGTACATTGCTTAGCTGGTAAATATAAAACTGCTGGTGGGTTTACATGGAAATATAATAATAACGAACCATCCAATAAAAGAAAAGGTGGGCAAATTAAAAAATAAATGAAGAAAGTAAAAAAATCCGAAGATAAAATTTATCAAATGTTGGACAATCCTGAAATTCCCGATTTTAATTACCTATTCGTAGGTCATTGGTTACAGGGTGAGATTGGGCAAGATAGAAAGGATGTTGGAATGATGATTAAAACATTCTGTACAGTATTTAAAGGATTGCCAAAAGATAAGCAACCTGGTCTTATACTAAAGACATCATCCGCAGGGTTTTCAGTTATTGATAGAGAGTATATTGCGGAAAAAATTGACAGAATTACCGAAGAATTTGGTGATGCCTGTCCTCCAATATATTTACTTTTTGGTGACCTTAATGAATCGGAAATGAATTCACTATACAATGACCCAAAGGTAAAGTCGATGATGATGTTATCAAAGGGTGAGGGGTATGGTAGACCATTGGCAGAGTTCTGTACTACCGGTAAACCAATTATAACTTCAAAATGGAGTGGGCACGTAGATTTCCTACCAGAAGAACACACCGTATTTGTAAGTGGTGAGTTAACAACAATACATTCAAGTGCAGTAAACCAATTCTTATTAAAGGATAGTAAATGGTTTACGGTTAATTATTCAGATGCGGCACAGAAAATGAACGCAGTATATTCTAATTACAAAAAGCATTTATTGGAATCAAATGGATTGCAAAACAATATCCGAAAGAATTTCTCATTGCAGAAAATGACTACTAAATTGGGTGAGATTTTTGATACTCGTATTAAAACGCCTGAAAAGATTGAAATGCAACTACCGCAACTTCCAACCATGAAAAAAGTTTAACTATGGGCTTACACACACGAGAATATAAAGAGTTCCTGTTGCCGGAATTAAGAATTAGTAGAGGGCAAATTAAACCAAGAAATATTTACAGGATCTCCACATATAAGGATGGAGATCCTGCAACTACAACGGGGGAACGTGCCAGATATATATTTGTTATAGGTAAAATTGGTAATAAAATCCATTGTCTTAAATTAAATGAGATTAAACCCATACTATTCACGGATTTCTTATACAAATTAAGAGATATTCGTAAAAAAATCGGAAAAGAAAATCAATTGAGTGAATTACTAAAAACATTTAGTGTGGATGGTAATGCTTTATTTGAACAACATATAAAAAGTAATAGTAAAATATACGGACCTGGTCATAGTAATTACCGAATTTACATGGTTGACAAAATTCAACACGTATGGGAAATTAGGTTTGAAGATTACTTTCTACAAAAATTACTAAAACTTGGTAGTACTACCACAACTCAATTACCTATTATTAAAAAAGAAATATCAGAACGAGATAATAATACTGGTGATACGATAGATTCACCTAAATAAACAATAAATGAGTAACCCAATAAATTTGACTTTTGCAGTTACCGTGTGTACTGAACTAGATGAACTTGTGACCCTACTAAACTTCTTACAAACACACGTAAGAGAGGGTGATGAAATTTTGGTACAATATGATGAAACCAATGTGACACCTTCTGTGAGAGATTATTTGATACTAATGGATACTATACACAAAAACCATACCGTTATAGGATTTCCATTAAATAACGATTTCGCATCATTCAAAAACAATTTAACAAAACACGCTAAAGGTGATTATATAATTCAATTAGATGCTGATGAAATGTTAGAAGAATTCTTTATGGAGCATATACATTCAGTATTAGAAAGAAACCCAGTAGATTTGGTATTTGTACCAAGAATAAATACGGTAGATGGGATTTCTCTTGCTCATGTGGAAACCTGGGGATGGAATATTAGTAAACTGGAAACCCAAATGGGTGAGAAGGTGATGGATACTGAAAGTGGAGAATATAAATTATTAAAACATTATGATTTTATAATTGAAGAACTTAATGGTAATGTAAAATATTATAAACCAATAATCAATTTTAGTGACTATCAAACACGGGTGTACAAAAACACGACAGATATAACTTGGATTGGTGATGTACATGAAATAATTACTGGTTACAACAATTTCAGTTATTTTCCAGCACTTGATGAATGGTGTATCTTACATCATAAAACAATCAAAAAACAAGAATTGCAAAATCTACTGTATTCAAAAATAAATTCAAATAGATAATGACTAGAGAAGAAAAGACAGATACGGTAGTTAGATTATTTAGTAAGGCTATGTTCTATGGTGATTGGGAATGTGAAACGGCAACCGAGTGTTTGATTGAAGAAATTATGAGAGATTTGGAGTATTGGCCTTATGAAAGTGAAGCCGATATGATTGAGAAATCCGCAGTTGATGAAAATTTATTTAATAAAGATTAATGATACAAATAGAAAAAAATAAAACTTAAAAGATTTTTAAAATGGCTGGAACTTTTGTGGATATCGTAAATAATATAAAAAAATCCATACCATTTGCATTTGCAAGATATGGTGATGGTGAGTGGTTAAATATTAAAAAACACATTGGTACTAATTGCGATGGAAATATTTATTATTCAGAATTAGGCGATGAACTTAAAAAAATTGTTGAAGTAAGACAAGATTATATAATGGGCGCACAAGATTATAACAAATTTAAGTTATTTTCAAGTGTTAATGAATATCCGAATCAAGATTGGGTAGATGCAGATGTATTGCATAAAGCTAGTGCTGATAATCTATTACAACCATTTATTGATGCGTTGTCAACTAAGCATATAGTTTATATCGGAAATATTCATCAAAAGAAATTGGAATTTATAAATGAATTTATTGAAATACCTGATAAGAACGTATGGCTACATCGAAATAAACTATTACAATCAATAGAAAATACATTTGATGGTTCTCATAAGGTATATTGCTTTTCTGCTGGTATGGCAACTAATGTATTTATAGATATTCTTTGGAAGAATAATAACAAAAATACATATATTGATGTCGGAAGTGTATTTGATCCATATGTGGGTAGATTGACGAGAAAATATCACCATAACTTACCACATTTAAATCAGAAATAATGATACACACTTACATACCATACGCACCAAAAGATAAACATACCAATTTAGGTTGGGCATATAACAATTTTATGAAAATGATTGATGATGATGATTGGGTTTGTTTTTTAGACCACGATGCTACATTCACTACACGTGATTGGTATCCTCAATTGGAATCGGTCATAGAAACCAATCCAGATTATGGATTATTTACTTGTTTAACCAACCGGATATCCATGTCGTATCAAAAGATTAAAGGTATAGATGAAAATAATCATGACATAGCATACCACAGACCAATTGGATTAGAATTACAAGAAAAATACAATACTGAAATCCACCCATTAGAAGATAAAACTAAATTATTAAGTGGTGTTATTATACTAATAAGTAAAAAGGCTTGGAAGCAAGCTGGTGGGTTTGCTGACGGATTCCTGGGGGTTGACAATAAAATCCATTTAGATTGCATTAACAACGGAATACGGGTTGGGTTAATGAAAGGTGTGTACGTATACCATTGGTACAGAGGTGATGGTGATACTAAGCATTTAACAGAAGCTAATCAATTGAACAAAAACCCAATGAAATGAAACAAACCGTTGATATTATCATTATAAGTAATGCAAAAACAACTGAATTAAAAGAAATAACCGAATATGCAATTAACACGCTTTATAATTCAGAAGAAAATATTATTTTTAAATGCTATGTGGTAGAAAGTTCAGATGCAGATTTTTCACAGATGAATGAAAATATAACAATGATAAAACCAACCGGCACTTTTGGATATCATAGATATTTAAATCAAGGTTTAGATTATTGTAAAAGTAAATATGTTTGTTTATGTAATAATGACTTGGAATTTCACAAAAATTGGGCAAGTAATATTATAAAAGAAATGGAAACGGATATTTCATTGTTATCAGCATCACCTTTATCATATTCTATACAACAAGAACGATTTGGTATAAGACCAAATAGTGGAAATAAATATGGATATAAACTATGGGAGAACCTAAGTGGATGGTGTATTTTTCAACAAAGAAGCATTTACAATCAAATATCACTTGATGAACAATTTGAATTTTGGTATTGTGATAATGATTATCTTGAAGATCTTAAAAGTAAAAATATAAAACAAGCACTTATAACATCATCACAAGTTAATCACATAGTATCTAAAACATTAGATACAATGTCAGTTGAAGAAAAAAAACGATTAACACAAATGCAACAAAAAATTTTTAATGATAAATGGAAAAAATGACAAAATTACTTAACATTCTTATTAGAACCAGTAATAGACCTATTGGATTTAGACGAATGATAGATGGTATACGGCGACAAAGCTTCAAAAACATTCGTATTATAGTATCGGTAGATAACCCAGAGAGCTATAAATATGTAACAGAAATGGGAATTGATGCAGATGATATACTTATTGTACAAAAATTTATTCCACCAAAATCAATAATACGTAATAGACGTATAGCCTGTTATAACTCATATTTCAATGATATTATTAAAGAAGTTAAAGATGGTTGGGTATTTTTTGTTGATGATGATGATGTTCTAATTGATGATAATGTATTACAAACAATTGTTGATAATTGCATATGCGAAGATACATTATATATATATAAAATGAAAATAAATGAAACTATAGTGCCATCGCATTCTTGGGGAATTAAACCAACTCTTAATGATATAGGGACTCCTAACTTTATATTTCACTCTAAATATGCAGATAAAGCAACGTGGCCTCCGTATACTGGAGCGGATGGTGATTATGTGATAGAAATTAGTAAGATGGTTAAAAATATAAGATGGGTGGATAAGTTAATCTATTTATCAACCCCATCGAACGGAAGGCCGGAACAATAATGAAAATAGTAATTACCATATTCATATTACCGACGGAATTAAATGCATTAAAGAATCGACTAATGGATTTACAGTTATCATCGGAGTACATTAGTGGTATCAATTATGAATTTAGTATAATGATGGGAATGTCCGATTACATAGTAGATTGGGGTAGTTCTAAAGTTACAAAGGAATGGGTTCTGGAAGAATTTGACAAATTGAAACCATTAACCAGTTGGGCATCTAAATCCACATTTCAGACACGGGATGATGCATTGGGATCATTATCATGTAAACGAATAACAATTGCCGAACATCCAGATGCAACTCATTTTATATGGACAGATAGTGATATTATATTTGGAGTAGAGCATTTATTTTACATAGAGAATGCTATTAACGGTATTACTACTAATACTAATTGTACCGAATATATAATATCCCCAGAAATTGTTCGTATATGGGATAGTACTTGGGATTGTTTAGTTGCTGATAAGTACATTACAGAGGACATTGGCTATCATCTAATCCACGATCCATTTAAAGATAGTGGGATTGTTGGTGATATAAGTTTGGTACGTGTAATAAATAATATAAATGGACAACCGATTACTAAATTCGGAGCAGGTATGTTTAATTGTATTTCCAAACCATTATTAGATAGAATTCCAATTCCAGAATCAATGGGGCATTACGGTAGTGGTGATGATACATTTATCATGCATAGTATTGATAAATTAAACAAAATTCATGGAGATAAGATATTTCAGTTTAAGTTAAAAAACTTGGTGATGTGTGAGAATTGGACAGTATCAGAAAATGAAATCCTAAAGGAAAATATCAAAATGATAGATAGAAGGGATGAATTTAAGAAACAAGTAAAATCTAATTTTCAACGAGAATATTCCAATCTTAACTAATACTTCGCACCCTAAATACTTTTTTATCTTTTAATAAAATATTATCATATTTATAAGAGTAACATAACATAACACAATAGAATTATATGAAAATACGTAACCTACTAAAAGAAATGGTTGATGAACCACAGGTAATCAAAGATTTACGGTGGATTGTTAAACATAGTCAAAATAAGGCAGTTAAGGATCCAGTAACTAAGAAGAAACCAAAGGTGGATTTATATAGTGCAAGTGCAATAGTGCAAGTGTATGACAAGGTAAATGACAAAAATAAAGAAAAATATATATCAAAATCCATTCCGGCTATGGCATCTATTGCATTCAAAATGATGAAATGATAAGTGATAAAAACATAATGGAGTTTTTACACAAAAACAATATCGAATTGGGTAAAGTATACACTTATAACGATATGTTACCATTTAAATCCCAGGAAGAAATAGATTACGAAAAGTATAAATCCAAAAAATAGGAGACACCCAAATGGATGTTAGTATAGTAGTTGCCATCATTTCCTCATTTGCATTAATTATAGTTGCTATTATAGCGTTTATAAGAGAAATGCGACTAAAGAGGTTTGAATTGGTATCAAAAGAACAATTGAGAATAAACAAAGATGTAAAATTAAAGAGTGAGATTTTAGAAAAACTTATAGATTTTTCTACGTTTAATGCAATTAGAGATTCGGTAGATAGAATTTTTAGTAAAACAAAAGCTAGTAAATTTTATATTTTTATGGCATTGAACGGGAAAACCGATTTCAATGTAATTTCACTTGTATTTGAACAGAATGATACCACAAAGTATAGAGTTAATGCGATAATACGATTTAAACAAATCAGAATTGATGACGAGTTTAGGCATTTAATAAAGGAAACGGAAATTAATGGACCTGTATTACTGGATGTTGATACTATGGATCCTCAATTACTGAAAGATATTTATATGTCAAGTGATGTAACACACTCAATGATTAGACACTTATATCGTGGGAAAATTGATGATGATAATGACGTTGTAATTTTCAGTACACTATCTACTCAAAAACCAAATACATATAATGAAAAGGAATTGTCAATTGTAAATACAGAATATGAGGGGACAATTACTCAATCAATAAAAGAATATCTTACATTTATATAAGTTACATGACAGAAAAATCAGTTATAGAATTAGCACATATTGTGTTTAGCAAAATATCAAACAGTTACGGTTATTCAAAATACCAAAAAGTACTACCATATTTAGATATAGAAGATTCACCATATTCAGATGCCGACACATCTTCGTTTGGTGAATTTATCGCATCAGAAAATGCATTGGTAATTTATTGGAAAAATATACAAAATCCAGAGGATTTAATTAGAACCATTCTACATGAGTATCAACACTATTTACAATCTAACATTTGGTATCAGCGGTACTTTACAATGGGATATGGATATAATGATCATCCATATGAGGTAGCTGCATACGCCGCGGAGGAGAATTGGAAATCTTTTTTATAAAATTGTAAAAATTTTATTTTTTGATATTTATATACATAATAGATTAACTACCGAATTGGTAATGAGTCATTAATTGGCTTTAAAGAAATAATATTTGTTTCAAAATTATCGGTTCACTCTAATAGAAAGTTAAAATAATGAGCAAAAGTGATTCAAATGCGAATTACCCAACGGTACACATCGCAACAAGTAACAACCGTATCAAACGATACAACACATCTACCCCAAAACCCATTTACTATTTAAAGGATAAGCAAGAATTCCAATTGGAACTGTACAATCCTACACGAAATATTGTGAGAGCAGATATTTCGTTGAATGGTAGAAAAATTCAAGGTGGCGGGTTGGTTCTTAAACCAGGTGAGAGAGTATTTTTAGATAGGTATTTAGATACACCCCAAAAATTTGTATATGAAACATACAAAGTTGGTAATTCAAAATCTTCAAAAGAAGCAATTGCACTTAATGGATTGGTTCGTGTGGAGTTTTTCAACGAATTACAAATCCAACAATGGACTAATGCAAATACAATCTTAACCGGGAACTTTACAGGATCACCGGTAACTAATTATTGGGGTGCAAGTACAACAGATACGAATTATAATCCTACATCATTTGGTGGCAATATGACTGATGGTGTAGTATCAACATACACATCAACGGCTGATACATATTTATTAAATGATTCACCTGATTTAACAAAAACACCAAAGAAAATAGAAACAGGTATGATTGGAAAGGGAAGTGTTTCAGACCAATCTTTCAAAAATGTACAATATGATTTTGATTATAATTCATTTTATAGCCTGGAGTATCAGATATTGCCAATTTCACAGAAACAGACAACAACTGATTCATTAAATAAAGTACAGTATTGCACAAATTGTGGCGCAAAATTAAAACCCACATTCAAATTTTGTCAGAATTGTGGTATTAAAAGATAAACAATAACAAATAAAGTTAACTATAACTAAAAGGAATATCGCAATGGTATTCCTTTTTTTGTTTGTTTCTAAATTTTGTATATTTATATGTATGATAAGATTGCGGGATTTATTAGCAGAAACAAAGATATCACCTGAGGCACAGGATTTAATTGATATACTTGCTATGTGGAGTCCTGAAAATCCTCGTTTTAAAAGATACTATGATTTGTTAAAAAAAGAGTATGGTATTGATTTTAATAAGATAAACAATGATGATTATTATATAAAAAATGTGGAGTTATCCAATATTAAATCAAAAACTGATTTTTTAAGTTGGAATAATTATATAAAATATGCAACAAATGTATATAAACAACGAAATATAAATATTTCATTCAAAACCAATAAGGTTTTAACATTTGATGAAGCCAAGGTATATTTATCAAATATTGGAGTACCAGTAAAACATAAAAAATATAATGGAAGTGGTAATTATGCACAAGTAATCGGTAATGAAATGACAATATCAGATGAAATTGATGTTGGGACATTGATACATGAACTTGGACATGTTTATGATAACACCAAATATAAGGATGGTATATCTAAACTGAATACAAATGCATCGAGTTATTATGGAATTGGAAAATCAAATGAAGTGTTTGCTGAAAACTTCACTCATTTTTTTATGACTCCATCCACACTTAAATCAAAGTTACCAGAAGTGTATAACGATTTGAACAACCGTATATCAAGTAAGTGGAAATCAAATATTAACAAATTAATGAAATTATAATTAGGTTATATTGGTTATTATTAGTATATTTATAAAATAATAAAGAAATTATGATAAAATTAAAAGATATAATAACCGATGATATTTTTGGGACTTCAATGAAGATGAAACCATACGAAAAATTAATAGTCGGCGCGGTTATTGAATTTATGAAGAATAAATATGGATTTAACTCTAAAATAATTGTAAAGAAGAAAGCTAATAATTCATTATATGGTGATATTTCATTAAACAATAACAGTATTAATAATGATAAGTTTTATTTACATTTTAATCCAAACCAATCATTGGCAATGAAAATTCAATCATTTATTCATGAGTTGACTCATGTAAAGCAAGTATCGAGAAAGGAACTTAAACCTTCCGATGATTATAAATCAATAATGTGGAAGGGTAAATTTGAAATAACTGTTAGGGATTATAATAAACTGATGAAATTAAAGGATAAAGCGGCATACTCAAAATTACCGTGGGAAGTTGAAGCATACTCAAATATGAGAAAACTATACAAACCATTTTTGAATTCAAAAGTATGGAAATCACTCAGAGGGAAAGACCCAAATGTGGATTTCTCAATGGATCATTTATAGGTGTGGGATTGGGATATATGGGTTATTTTTCGTATATTTATAAAATAATAAAGATGTTATGATAAGTAGAAGTTTGTTCACAGAAAATAAAAAATTGAGGGTATTTGATTTCGATGATTCACTTGTCAAGACTAACTCGTTTATTTACATCACAAATTCTAAAACTGGCAAAAATCGTAAATTATCACCAGCCGAATACGCAGTTTATAAACCAAAAGCGGATGATGAATTTGATTACAGTGATTTCGAACAAGTGAAAGATCCCCAGGAAATGAAAAGGTTGACGACTGTATTAAAACGAATGATTAAAACAAATCGTGGTAAGGGAATTTATATATTAACTGCCCGAAGTAAGTATAAACCGATTGTTAAGTATATTAGAGATATCGGAATAAACTCAAATTCAGTATATGTAGTTGCTTTAGCATCTAATAATCCGAAGGATAAGTCTAATTGGATCGAAGCTAAAATAGATGAAGAGGGATATGATGATGTATATTTCGCTGATGATAGTATAAAAAATGTAGAAGTGGTAAAACGCATGTTGCGTAGTAAAGATGTAAAATTTAGAGTACAGCATATTAAAGAGCACAAATTATGATAAAATTAAAACCGATGTTAACCGAAAAATTATCAAAATCTTCATTGGAAACGATGGATAAAAGCGTAATCAACGATATTCACAAAGGATATTACAGTTTAGGTGATGCATTAAAGAGTGAATTGCAGTATGCACTTATGAAAGCATCGCAAGATGATAAAGCTTGGAAAGCTGAATATACTAAATTAAAGAAAATCAAAGCTATTTTTGATACAATGGAAACTGGTAAAATATTATGATAAAATTAAAAAATATAATGGGTGAGGGTAAAGACCCTTACCCAGTTTACCACTCAACATATAGTTCAGCGGTACAGGCAGCATCAAAATATGCAGAGAAGCGTGGATATGTAATAGATGAAGATGATTGGTGGAGGAAAATCGCAACCGGTCCAAAAAAACCAAGTAAAGGTAAAACAAATAGTGTTGTTTTAGAATTAACCAAAGGTGGTAAGCCTAACAATTCGACAATATCCATACGAGTATTTAACCGTGGTGTTCAGGGTAATACATACGAATTAAATGCTTACATCAATGTTTCTAATAAAAAAGTAAAATAGGAGAAGATTTATGTCAAATATGAGAAACGGAGCATATAATAGACTAAAGAAAAAGATAGCTGAAAAAATAAGATCAGAAGGTGGTATACCTACTAATTGGTTAGCTGGAAGGAGGGGTGATAATAATACATTTGCTGCCACTACACCAAGGGATGATGATGAAGGAACTAATTTCACAATACAACACTCAGGACAACGTGATATGGGTGACAAACAAGAAGAACCGGATGATACATTAGCACGTGATGCTCGTATTAAAAAGGCTGTTTTTGAAAAGTTAAAACAAGAAAGTGGTTTACCGGCATACTATAAAAGTAGACATAATCCAGTAAGTGATACGCATACAATTTTAGGTACTACACCAAGGGATGATGATGATGGTACTAATTTCACAATTAAAAATTCAGGTCAAGATGATGTTGGTAGAGATCATGATACTGATCTTGAAGATGAAGATTTATCAGAAGGTATGACTTTATTTTTAAAAGATATGGATGATATTATAACATCTAATGAATTCCAAAATAAGGCATTAAAAACGGATATATTAAATGCACTAAATGGCATATATAAGAAATACGGTATACACAGATCAATAAGATAAAAAAGAAAGGAGGTCGTTATGACCAGATTAGATATAATATATAATTTAAAAAAATACTTTTCAATAGAGGAACTCGTAGATAGGAGGACCGTTGAAACACATGGTAACGATAGTTGGAATTTCTTTAATACGGATGCATTAGCGGTTCTACTAATTTTCAGAGAGGGGATTAACAAACCATTTTATGTAAACAGTTGGAATTGGGGTGGTAGGTATGATGAACGTGGTTTGCGAACAAACGTTTGTGATATCGTAAAGGGTAAAACACGTAGAAACCAACTATATTTATCAGGTCACGTTTTAGGATGTGCATTTGATTTTAAGGTTAAGGGCATGAGTTCTGATAATGTTAGACAATGGGCACTTGATAATGCTGAATTATTTCCATGTAAGATTAGACTTGAGAATATGATTTTAAGAACAGGCAGAACAATAAGTTGGGTACATGTCGATGTCATACAAGATGAAAACAACCCACTCGTTTATTTATTTAACATATAATATTATGATAAAACTAACACACCTAATCAAAGAGGTCAATGGTGAACCAATCATCTATAAAGATAAAACGTACTACATCGGTTCAGTAGATGGAAACACGCAAGTTTTTGTATTCCAAGATAAAGGCTTAAATAAAAACGTAAAGATAAATGGTAGAACCTTAATGATTAAAGTTTCTGATATTGATTATAAATTAAAATAATTATGAAAACTCCAATAATTAAATACAGCGATAAATTCCTCAACTCAATCAGTTGGTTCATGCGAGTTGGCGGTGTAACAATCTGGCCCTGGATAATATTGAGAGAAAAATATAGAGATTTCCCATATTATATTGAAAAGGCGAAGGAAACTATAAATCACGAAAGCATCCACATAAAGCAACAGCAGGAATTGTTAATACTACCATTTTATATATGGTATTTCATAGAATGGGTTATACGATTGTTCTCTAAAGGTAATGCATATAGAAATATAAGTTTTGAACAAGAAGCATACGATAACGAGGCAAACCCGGAATATCTAAAAACACGCGAATCATTTGCGTGGATGAAATATATCTTCTAAATTTTAAGAATAAAAAAACTTAATATTTATTATTAAACAAATCGACCATGGCATTTAGAGATATATTTAAGGACGAAAATGATATCAATGAAAAATCAGTAATTGGTTTCATTTCATTTACTATAATGGTATTATATGCAGCGACTTCGGTAATAGGTTCGTTAATGGGATATGCTATACCAATAAATGAGACCATTTACGGTTCATTCGTAACGGTAACTATTGGTGCATTTGGTATAGCGGAAGCAGGTAGAGCAATAAGTTCATTCAGTAGTAGCAGACGGGGTTCTCATTCATATTATAATGAAAGACCTAGATATGATATGGAACAAAGGGAAAATGAACCATTCGCACCATTAGAAGAAACCGAGGACGGTTATGATGATTATAAAGATGTAGAGTAACTATAAAGTTGAAAATTAAAAAAATAAAGAATGATTTATTACTTCATCGGTAAAACCGGAACAGGTAAGACCACACTTGGGAAAAAATTACACAAACTATTAAAAACTGAAATGCGTAATTGGAGACGTGATGTATTTCACGTGGACGAGGATGAACTTCGTGAAATTTACAACAACATCGATTATTTTTATAAAGGTGGGTGTTCTCTTATAAAAAATGCACAACAACTTACTGAATATTTACATAGCAATGGTTGTGATGTGGTGGTATCACTCACTACTCCATATTTGGACATTAGGGAAGATTTCAAAGAAAAAATGGGTAGTGATATCGTAGAGATTTACCTACATTCAGAAGAAGAACGTGGTCGCAATGATATTTATCAGCCACAATTTTCCCCCCCTGAAAGCAATTTCATTGATATAGATACTACTAAACATTCTCCAGAGCTGTCGTTCTCTAAACTAATAAACAATTTAAAAAAAGTAGACAAGTTGTAATATACCATACTATCTTACCACCTTTCACATTAAAATTAAAATATACTATACTTATATATAAATAACATTAGTATGGAAGATGATAACGATAAAAACAAAAGCTTTCCTAATTTTGATCCAACAAGTGATTTATCATTAGCAAGTAATCCCCGAAAAATGAAAAGAGGGCTTGGTGCACAACCACTTCTTGAATCTGAAATAAAATACGTCCAATCAAAAGCACGTTCCGCAATGGAAGCCGCAAGATTATTAGGGGTATCATATAACACATACAAGAAATATGCTAAGAGATATGGTATATTTGAGGATCTGAAAAATCCCGATGGTACAGGTATTAGAAAAGGATACAATGTTAAACGGGGTAAGTATTCATTAGAAGCTATTTTAAAAGGTCAATATCCAGATTATCCCGTTTGGAAATTGAAAAGTAGATTATTACTTAACGGATTTATGGAAGAAAAGTGCCAGATATGCGGGTTTGAAGAACGTAGAATTACTGACCATAAAGTCCCATTGGTATTAGATTTTAAAGATGGTAATAGAAAAAATCATATATACGAAAATTTACAAATGATTTGCTTTAATTGTTCTTACTTGACGAATGGAAACCTCACAGGTCCCAGAGCAAACTATAAGTACTAAAATGAATTACTAACAAATAATACCAACTTACCGAATTGTTAACCATATACAATAAATTCAGAATTACAGTTACTACAATATCTGTTCTAATGGGGTTACTGTTCCCACTATTGTTATATTTTTTAGGAGGAAATTGCCTCCAAACATCATTTAGTAGTTATTATGAAACGGATGCCAAATGGTATCTGTTTTCATTTTTAGTAATAATGTCCTTGGGTTTCTTTATGGGGGACCATAAATACAAAGTGTCAGGAATACTATTATTGGCAATAGCAACAGTTGATATAACATATCCTATGCTACATAACATAATCGCTGTACTGTTTTTTGGATATACAGCAACACTTATACTAATGGATAAGCGATTTTATATGCTTGCCATTCCAATGTTTATAGCCGCATTTTCAATACCAGCACAGGGATTATATATATTTGAATTCATTTCAGTCTGGTGTATTGCATCATTTAATGGGTTGTACATCTTACGATTCTTACGAGTAATAAAAATAAGATAAATTTATTTAGGTATATCCAATAAAAAACCGTATCTTAGTTATTCACAAATAAATAATAATTTAAATAAAAACAAAAATGAACAACAAGTTTTTTGAAGTGACCGTTTCGGTCGTAGTCTCAATCCTAAAAAATGGAAAGCCAAAAGAGGTAAAGGAAGTCTATTTAGTAGATGCAATGACGGTAACAGAGGCGGAAGCTAGAGTAGTCCAGGCTTTCGTAAAATCAAGTCAAAATATGGATTATAAGGTAATATCAGCCAAAGAAAGTAGAATTCTACAAGTGATTGAATCATAATTAATAACTTTATGTTATATTTCGTATGAAAATTCCCTTTTTGTATATTTATATATGTAGGAAATGTACGAGATTTCTTTAAAAATATTTATAACAAAGCCGATTTTGATGTGGACTCGTACTCCTGTTGATTTCGGTTTTATTTTTTATGAAACATTATGTATATAGATTAGATGACCCAATAACCAATGAATTTTATATTGGTAGTAGAAGTTGTAATTGTAAAATAGAAGATGATGGTTATACGGGTTCATATAAAACATGGAAACCAGAAGATAAATCACGTTTAATAAAAACCGTATTAAAATCAGATTTCAAAAATCGAGAAACTACTATAAAATATGAGAGTATATTAATAAAAGAAGTGATTGATAATGAATTAAACAGAAATTATCATATACCAAATAAAGGATTTCATGCAACCGGATTAAAACATTCAGATAAAACTAAATTGAAAATAAGTAAAGCAAGTAGTGGTAGAATTCCTTGGCATGCTGGTACTTATGGTGTATTTAGTGAAATTCATATCGAGAAATTAAGAAACGCAAAATTGGGAACAATTCATAGTGATGTGGTAAAGAAAAAAATTTCAGTAGGTAATTCAGGAAAAGTTTTGAGTATATCTACTCGTAAAAAAATAAGTGAATCAAGAAAACTTACAGGTGTAGCACTCGGTGAAAATAATCCAATGCACGGAAAGTGTCACTCAGCAAAAACACGTAAGAAAATGAGTGAAAATCATGCAGATTTTAAAGGATGTAATTCTGCAAAAGCTAAGAAATGTATAGATTTACATACTAATATCGTATATGATACTCTAACGGAATTGGCAATGGATATGAAAATTCCAATATCAACAATGGGTAGGTATGTGTGTGATATTAGAAATAAAAGGTATAATTATATATAATGGAAAATAAAACAACAAAAGAAATAAAAACAAAAGCTGCACGTAGAGTACCACCTGGAGATAATTGGAATTGTGTATTTAAAGGTGCAAACGAAACGATTGATTTTTCTAATTTAACTGACTGTTTAGAATATATTTACCAAAAGACAGGCAATACCCAATTTTTTATGGATGCTAAAGAGGGAAGTGTATACATCATAGATACAGAGGAAGAAATAATAGAGGTTGAAACTGTTAAACGGTATTCGTTATATGGTGAGGAATAGCCTTGTTTATTTAAAAATCGTATATTTATACATAACTAACAAATACGGGTGAAATAACGATTAACGATGATAATAATATATTTTATAATTGCGGGTAGTGTATTAGGTACAATCGTCCTATTGATTCACATTTTTAAATCAAGAAGAAAAATCTTCAAGTTGAAGAAACGTAAATCATCAGCTACGTTAAAAGGTAAATTAGAAGAAATTACAAACGAAATTGAAGATCGTGCAGATGTGATGAAGGATAATGGTACAGATATCACAGCTGAAATTAGTAAACTTGATCCTCAACACAATTCTATTGAGGATCCATCTGCAAATAAAAAATAATAGAAAAATATAGGTATTACATGGAAATAAAATTGAGAAAACTGATAGCTGAAACGGTATTGATTGATAGTATAGATGTCATTTCGCAAGAATTGGCAGCAATAAAGGAATCATTGAATGCTCGAATGATATTAGAAGGAGTGGATGACCCTGGTATTTTGAAATGTGTATTTCTTGCAGGTGGACCAGGTAGTGGAAAGGGGAGATCATCATCAGAGATTTTCGGAATAGATAAACAACTTAAAAAATCCCTTACCAGCTTCACTTCATCAGGTCTTAAAGTGGTGAATTCAGATAGTGCATACGAAGCGCAATTGAAGAAAAATGGAATTGATCCAAAGGAATTAGCTAATATTGAAAAAAACGATCCAGAATTATGGGATGTAATTTCCGGAGATAATAATCCAAATAGTTTTAGAAATAAAGCTAAGGATATAACCGCCAAACAAAAGGCATTTTTTGAAGATGGGGGTCTTGGTATGATTATTGATGGTACAGGTCATAAGTTTTCTAAGATAGACACGATGAAGAAAGAATTGGAAAAAAAGGGATATGATACCTTTATGATATTTGTAGATACAAGTTTAGATGTGGCATTGAAGCGAAACTACAATCGTGGTTTAACAGGCGGCAGACGATTATCTGATGATTTGGTTTCTACTTCATGGAAAGCAGTTCAGGATAATTTGTCAGCATATAAAAGGCTGTTTGGTGGTTCTTTTGAAATTGTGGATAATACAGAAGATAATAAAAAATACGATTACGAATATACCAACAAGCACACCGGTGTAATGAAGATAGTAGAACGACCTATTAAACCAATGGTTCGTGCAGCAGCAGATAGATTTATTAATCAACCAATTCAAAACAAAAACGGTAAAACGTGGATTACAGCCCAAAGGGCATTAAAGAAAGCACGTTTGATTTAATAGACTGTTTTTTTACGAAAAAATTATTTTTTGATATGTAATGGTATATTATAAACAATAAATATACCAATTATATGGAAAATTTAACAGAAACAATAGGAAATTTGTGTTCATTATTAGAGGATGCATTTGATGAACAGGAGTGGGATTTGGTTCAAACTGTTGCCAGTCGTTTATCTGACCTGTACGAAGAAATGGATAGACGTGATTACAATTATTAAAACTTAAAACAAAATGTTATGTCAATTTTCCCGTTTAGTGTCCTAGATACCAGAACAAAGGAATGGAAAACTCGTAAGAACTGGTGGTTAACCCACCATAATATTCAAAGTGAATTAGGTAGAGAAGCTACTATATCGAAATCCGGATTTTGGGAAACTAAAAATTCGGTTTCTGTATTTGATCCAGTTTTAACAGAAAAAATGTATAACTGGTTCACTCCACCACATGGCTCTATATTAGACCCATTCTCGGGTGGCAGTGTGAGGGGCATAGTTGCAACTGAACTTGGGTTTGAATACACCGGTATTGATTTATCACAAAAACAGATCGAGGCAAACAGACTGCAATCAGATGTACCAAATTGGATAGTGGGTGATTCAGCAGAAAAGTTACATGATGAAGAGGATGAATCGTATGATTTTATTTTCACATGCCCACCGTATCATGATCTGGAAATATATTCGGATGATGATTGTGATTTATCAAATATGGATTACAAGAACTTTATTCATAAGTTGAGTAGTATAGTAGGTATATCCTCACATAAATTAAAGAATAATAGGTTTTTTGGTATTGTAGTTTCAGAAATCAGAGAACTAACCACAACGCATAATTACAAAATCGGCAAATATAAAAACTTCGTTTCTGATGTAATTACAATGTGTGAAAATCACAATCTTCATTTCTATAACGATATGATTTTGTTTAACTCACAACATCAGGCATCCCGTACAGTTGGAACGTATTTCAATAGAAACCGTAAATGTGCATCAGTCCATCAAAATGTGTTAGTATTTGTAAAGGGCAACCCAGACCTAGCCACAGAGGATATAACGTGGGATGGTACATATGTGTGTACTATTAACGGAATTGATTATAAATCCTTTAGAGAGGTTGCAATATCGTTAGATCCCAATGTGCTCGTTGCGAGTGAGGTTGAACGCAGGTGTAAATCTACAAAATCAAAATACAAAGAATGGCAGATTATCGGTAGTGAGACATTGCCAGTAATTAGATATGTCGTAGATGGCATTCCATTTGAAACACCAAGCCAAATTGTAGATATATTGGGTGATGATTTTACAAAATCAAAAGTGAATACTCGTCTCAATTCAAACAATTCATTATATAGAGGTTGGAAACGGGTAGAAAATAGATGGAAGGGTATATCATATGAAGATATGGTTGAACTGCAAAATACACATAATTATGAATTGACACTACCTGTAATACGATGTGACGGAGAATCATTCTATTCATTATCAGAAGCTGCTAAGTATTTCGGCGTATCAAACGAACGAATACGACAAAAACTCATAGATACTAAATTTAGTAATTGGAACTACTTAAAATAATATTAAAATTATGTTAGAATATATTAAGGAATACTGTCCACAAAAAACTATTATTAGCTGATGGATTCGATGATGCAATTCTGGGAATTGATTTAATAATTAAAATAAAAGCCAACATATTAGTTTATGTTGGTTTTTTTCATTATATTTACCCTGTAATAAAAAGAGATATACTTATGAAAGTAGTACATGTATTATCTATCGGATTTCTAAGCACCACATTCCGGAAAGGGTGGTATCATTTTAAACCATAACAAAACTTTAACATTTGGTAGTTGTACAATACAAACCGATTTAGTATATTTACCCCGTTGAAAAGAGATAATTAAAACCTAAATATTTAAAATATGAATTCAAGTGTAGAAACAAAAGGAAAGCGAAATCATTCAGATTACTGGTTAGGTGGTTCTGATGATTCACCAATTCTTACTGGAAATATGAACGAATCCCAATTGGATTCACATAAGATGTTCAAATTATCATCTTCCAAAAGAGCCATTTCCAATTTCGTACAAATCGTTACAAATCAACGTATTCCAGTTACCTTTAATACTAAAGGTGATTCCTATACTGATGGTAAACAAGTTGTAATTGGGGCGAATATCATCAAACCTGATGATTTTGATGTGGCAGTTGGATTGGCACTTCACGAAGCATCTCACATTAAACTTTCCGATTTTAATTTATTAAAAAGCATTGATACTTTAATTCCAAAAACGGTTACTGAAACCGCAATCAAATTAGGGATTTTGAACTCAACTTCACTTATCAAAAATCTGTGGAATTACGTTGAAGATAGGAGAATTGATAGTTACATTTTCGGACAAGCACCGGGATATAGGGCATATTACTTATCAATGTACTCCAAATATTTCAACTCACCGCAGATTGATAAGGGGTTGTTATCTGACGAATATAGAACTGAAACTGTTGATAGTTACTTTTTCAGAATTATCAATCTTCACAATCCAAACTCACCATTAGATGCATTACTTGGGTTGAAAGATATTCATACTTTGATTAATTTTAATGATATTTTAAGATTGAAATCAAGCCAGGAAACATTTGCTGTGGCACTTGGGATTTTCAAAATTATGTTGAAAACCTTGGCAGTTCAACAAAAAAGCAAAGAGGATGAAGCTAAAGATAACGGCAAAGGTGAACCTGGTAATGGAGAAGGTGGTGAAGGTGAAGGCGACGGAAATGAATCATTATCAGATGAGCAATTTGAAGATTTGTTAAAATCGGTAGAAGAAATGAATTTATCTGATGGCGACTCTAAAAGTGGTGGTTCATCTGTTCCAGTAGATTCAGATGGCAAAGGTGGTGGTGACGGCTCTAAACCTAAAAATGATATCAAATTAACTCCTAAACAAGCAGAGTTACTTAAAAAGGCAATTGAAAAACAAAAGGATTTTTTAGAAGGTAAAACTAAAAAAGATGAACTTTCAACCGATGAAGGAAAGCGTTTGGCACAGATTGATGAAACCGGATCGGAATTAAAAACAGCAGGAAATGATGTTGAACGGGAATATGGTGAAGGAAACCAAAAACCTGTTCAAGTTGTTACCGTTGGTAAACTAACTCACAATCTATTAGAATCAGCAGACTTTCCAATGACACATAATTCATATGGTGGTGTTTCAAAACCATACGATAGTGAGGTGGCTAAAGGGATACAAATAGGATTCATTTTGGGTAAAAAACTTCAAGTTAGAGGCGAAGATAGGACTACAATTTTCAATAGACAAAAAGTTGGTAAAATTGATAAAAGAATGATTGCATCATTAGGTTATGGAAATGAAAATGTATTTCAATTTAATGATGTAGATTCATACAAAAAAGCTAACATTCACATATCAATTGATGCTAGTGGATCAATGGGTGGCAGTAAATGGAGGCAGACTATGGTGAATGTGGTGGCAATGTGTAAAGCTGTTGATATGATTGCAAATTTACAAATCCAAGTAACATTCAGAACGACAGTAGGTGGCACTTCGGGATCATCACCATTATTACCTTATGTTGTTATGGCATATGATTCAAGGGTTGACAAACTTACAAAAGTGAAATCTATGTTTCCATCATTAGAACCCGGTGGAGTTACCCCTGAGGGGTTGTGTTTTGAAGCAATCCTAAAAGAATTTATCCCTTCCAATAATGGAACTGATTCATACTTCTTAAATATTTCAGATGGTGAACCTTGGTTTAGTAATAGGGCAGGGATGGATTATGAAGGCACAGCAGCTTTCAACCACACTAAAAAAATGGTTGGTAAGATACTGGGGATGGGTATTAAAGTATTATCGTACTATGTTGATAGTAGTAGTTATAGTGGAGTTTCAGATGGTTTTAAACGTATGTATGGCAAATCAGCAGTGAAAATAAATGTTGAAAACGTTTCAGAAATCACAAAGACCATCAACAAATTATTCCTAACTAAATAAAAAATAAAGATATGTTATCATTTTTAACTTTAATAGGTATTTTAGTAGCACCCATTTTCACATTTGGGTGTGTACTAATCTATTTTGACCATCCGATACTTGGAATTATCGCAATAGTTGTTTCCATCATTAGAGCAATTGGTGATTAAATATTTAACAAATTTTTAACAAATGTGAATTGGAATATCAAAACAACATCTGTATATTTACATTGTAATAAAGAGAGAGAATTAACCTTTAAACTTTAAAACATTATGTATCAAATAGGATTCGCAACAAAATATTTCACTTTATGGGATGTTAATTCATCCATTGAATATACCGGAAACTCCGGAGAATATTCTTACGATGTGACACGTTATACGTTTATCCAAAACTTATCTTTGAATGAAGATAAAGCTAAGGAAAAGGCAAAAAAATGGGGTGTTGGCAATTTGGAAGTTAATACTGATTTGTATGGCAGGAGTGGAAGGAGTTTTCAAACTTCAAAACGGGTTGAAGTAAAATATGAAGATTATCAATTCACTTTCGGTAAATATGAAGGTGGGGATATTAGAGAAAACACCGATATCAGTTATTTACAATGGTATTATAAGGAAAAGAACCAATTGGTGGTAGCAGAACGGATTTGTGAATTGGATGATTTCTTTAGTATTAAAGATGGTGAGTTGCTTAATAAAGACGAACTGGCAAATCGAATCAAAACAGAGAAAATTGAAAATGAGTTATTCAAAACCGGAGTTATAGAATTGGAAGTTCCAAAAAATATTGATAGCATGGGATTCCTTTTTGTGGATGGGGTTATTTACCATTTCAATGAAATAGCTCAACGAGATTATAAGGGTTGGGATTATTACTTACCTGTTCTTAATGGAAACGCAAAACGTATCAAAAATAAAACAATAGAAGTTACCGTTGAATATGGAAGCATATACGGCTGGAAAGCTTGGATGGTTAAAGATTTCAAAATAATTAAAAAATAAATTCAAAAACGGTTGTGTATTAAAAATACTTTCCGTATATTTACGAAGTAAAAGAGAGATAATTAAACCTTAAAATTTAAACCTTAGATTATGAAAAACAATGATTTACAAGTTGGATTGATTCCAAACGATGTTTACAGAGTAGAAAAATTCGGAAATTCTCTGAAAATGATTAACACCGCCGGGGAGAAACTTGGCAGAATGGGTGTTTCTAATGGATGTAGAAAAGGGGCATTCGCAAGTGGGAATGCACTTCAAGGTTACATTCAAAAAAATGGTAAAAAGATGTTTAGACAGGTATCTATGGATGTGTATAATTCCCTGGTGATTCCACTTTCTACCGAAACCGGAAAGGAACAAACTGAAACTATTTCTGACCACGCATCGGTTAAAGATTTCATCCACAATGGTTCGGTGGCATTAAAACCTCGTGAATTGGTTATGGATGAACTTAAATGGAAGCATTTAATCCGTTCTGCTGTGAGAGCAAAGAATATAATGATGACTGGACCAAGTGGTTGTGGTAAAACAATGGCAGCAAAAGCGTTGGTTAAAGCACTTAATCGTCCTGATTTTTATTTCAACCTTGGGGCAACACAAGATCCGAGAGCAACCTTAATTGGTAATACTCAATTCTCACAAGAGAAGGGGACATTTTTCTCACAATCCGCATTTGTATCGGCAATTAAAACCCCGAATGCAGTTATCCTTTTGGATGAACTTTCAAGGGCTCACCCTGATGCCTGGAATATCTTAATGACCGTTTTAGATAGTGGGCAAAGGTATTTGAGATTAGATGAAGCACCTGGATCACCAATCGTAAATGTGGCAGAAGGAGTTACTTTTATCGCAACCGCAAACATAGGTTCTGAATATACTTCAACTCGTGTTATAGATAGGGCAATCCTCGACAGGTTCGTAACTATTGAAATGAGGGTTTTGGATGATATTGAGGAACTAGATTTATTAAAATTTATGTTTCCTGATGTGGATGAATATGATTTGAAAGCACTTGCAGAAGTTGCTCACCACACCAGAATTCAATCGGCAGCAGAAGATGGGAAACTATCTGATATGGTTTCAACCAGAGTTTCAGTAGAAACCGCCGGTTTACTTTATGATGGGTTTACATTATTGGAATCCGCAGAAATATCGTTATTTCCTTTCTTCTCTCCTGATGGTGGGGTTGAATCTGAACGAACTTATGTTAAGCAATTGGTTCAAAAGTATGATAGAACTGAAACCGACGATAAAAAACTAATGGGAGATGATGACACTTCCACTAACGAAATAGAGGATTCAGTTCCTTTATTTTAGGGTTTGATTATGAGTGGGGGTGAAAAGGACATTCCCACTCTTTTTTTTAAAATAAACAATTTACTAATGGTATAACACCATTTTTTATGGCACGCAAAAACCCCAAAATAGAAATGACATTGGACCGAAAGGAAACCCTTACTACACTAATGGAGTGGTATTGGGAATCTGGAGAGCCAAATTCCTTAATATCTAAAGCAGATTATGAATTCATTTATGATATCTGGAATCACGGGTTATCTTATTATGGGAACAATGTTCAACGAAGATTAAATGAAATTAGAAAGATATATATAAATGATGTAAAAAATGATAAATAAAACAACAAATATCAGATACTTTTCAAAATCCGATATTACATCGGCTTTTATTTATGCAACACAATCTGTAAAAATAGAACCATCTGAAATTGGGAAAATAGTTTACGATATATTGATTGAAGAAAAACTCCGTGAGTATTTAGATATTTCAATAAAATCTGCTGTATGATAATACAGTACGTATTTGCAGTAATAGTAGATTCATTACAATCATTTAAAATTTGGTGTGATGCGAACCAATTGTCATCCACCGGATATAATGGTAGAAGAATTGAATATCATGGGATAGAATATATTGTAGTTATAATTCCTGATAATTTACGAGGTTGGAGACTTGATGGTATTATAGAAACCGATACCGCCAAGTTCAACCCAAAATACCATGAAATTATGGGAATTTCAAATATATGTTTCACCGCATAAATAAAAATATAAAAAATGGAATCACAAGAAATACCGATTGAGGAATTAAAGAATCTTGGTAAAAAATACGGAAAGGATATAATGGTCTTGGTAAGTTGGGATAAGCTAACTAATAGTACTTGGGTCACAACAAGTGGTGTGAGCATGAAAGAATGTGAGTATGCAGCAGACCTTGGAAATCGCATTAAACTTGATATTCTCAAATGGCCAGAAGAACTTTGTAATGAAAAATCTAAAAGAACAGAATAGTGGTGGATAATAAAACATTGATATTACAAGAGTTTGACAAACTCAAAGGACAGTTCATTATAACAATGATGTATAAAGTGGAGAGGTTGGTAGCAATCGCAGAAGATGATATGGATTATTACTACATCACATATAATGGCAGAAAACTCACTTGGAATACGTGTGTGGGTAGTATTATACCACTAAAGGGATACATTAAAGATGAATATTATAATGAATTTGAACGTATGTCAGATTTAAATGATTATGATAAACTACTGGGTAAAGATGGTATTGAGCACGAAGGTGTTAACTATACATTGGCAGGTTTGAAAGCAAACCTGATGAAAGAATGGAAAGAAACTGATAAATTACTAACAGACATAATATTTACAGATAATGAAAGTACAGATTAAATTATTAGACCCCAACGCAACCGTACCAAAGTATGCTAAACCAGGTGATGCAGGGCAGGATTTCACCGCAACATCAATGTCAATTGATAAGTATGGTAATAGGCATTATGGAACTGGTATGGCAGTGGCTATACCACCTGGTTATGTTGGATTACTATTTCCCCGAAGTAGTGTGAGTAAATATCAATTAAGTTTAGCAAATGCGGTTGGAGTTATAGATTCTGGATATAGAGGTGAAATAATGTTTAAATTTAAACCCACCCTTACCTACAATCCACTTAGAGATCCAAAAACCTTCATGAAAAATGAATATTCGCCGAAGGAATACTACAAAATCGGAGATGCCATAGGTCAGATGGTGATACTACCATATCCACAAATAGAATGGTCACTTACTGATGATTTAGATGACACCGAGCGTGGTACAGGCAGTTATGGATCTTCAGGACAATGATTATCAAACTAAAGAATTTTCTTATGAAATTATCCGATTATACATGGATTAGTTCTAAAAAATTAGATCAACTTGAAGCACTTGTGAGAAAATCGCAAGCACAATTAGATGTTGAACGCATCAACATTTCTTCATTACACAAAACCATAGCTGCACATGAGCAGACCATCAAAACTTTAGAATCCCTACTTGATATAGAACAAAACAACACACGAAATAGAAATAGATAATTATGGAAAGATCAACAAAATACATCATTGGAATTGCAATAGTTATGATATTAGCAGTATCATTTATAATATATAATTCATATAGACAAGAGCAGGTGCATTTCAATAAAGTAGAATTATCCCATCAAAACCACATAATAAATAGAACAGATTTACCATATTTAGATACAATCGTATCAGTAGGTCTGGATGAATTAGATGTAGTTGGGATTACGGTAATGATAACTCCAGTAACATTTGATGTTAGTAGATTTGAACGTGAATATAAGCTAAGCGCATTCACACTTGAAGGGTATGCTAATTCACAGTATCTAATACAAATCCGTAGTAGTGACAAACAATCTATTATAGAAACAATATCACATGAGCTTATTCACATAAAGCAATTAAATTTGGATATCCTTAAAACAGAAGATACTTATGTAATATGGTATAATGATACTATATATTCTGATGATATGGTTGAATATCTTTTAAGACCATGGGAGACCAATGCATTTGAAGATGGTGAAATACTAGAAAATAAAATTACAAATAAACTATATAAATAAAAACTATGAGCATAAAAGTTTACATAGCATCTGCCTACACCGTAGGTGACCAAGTAGAAAACGTAAATGTACAATTGGATATGGCAAGCCTGTTAATGGATATTGGATTTGTACCATTTGTACCACTATATTCACATTATCAACACATGAGAACACCCAGACCGTATGAAGATTGGATGAAACTTGATTTAGCTTGGCTTGATTCGTGTGATTGTTTGTTACGTTTAGATGGGGAATCCACGGGTGCAGATAAGGAAGTGGCACATGCAGAATCTATTGGTATACCTGTATTTTATGAATTAAACGAACTTACAGCATATTACACAATAAATACACCCGAAATAACAATCACAGAAGCACAGTATTCTGAATTAAAAAAATTATATTATTCTGATAATATTGCAATAAAATATCCATTTCCAATATTAGTAATACCCGGTCCACTTCAAAATGGTTTAGTACGGGTGAATTGGATAAGTAACTCACCGGAATATATTTTAAAGAAATTGCCTTGGTTACGAAAATTACAAAGCCGGAATAAATACTAAAATATATGAAACTAAAAACACTTAAAAATTTCGCAATTGGATTGGTCATATTTCCATTATCAATTATTGGGTTGTGCATCGGCATTGCTTTAATTATGATGTTCTTAACTTGGGAAATTTCACCTATGATTGATTCTTTAACCAAATTGTGGATAGATATCCCAGACTGGTTTATACGAATAGTGGCGGCATTTTCTATTATACTGGCAATTAAGTTCACATATGATAGACGAACAATCACACATATAAATGTTAAACAAAATCCAAACAGATATGACGAAGATAGGGGGATATAAAAAAACTTCTTATGAATGGTATGCGGAATATATAAAAACACATAAAACTCGTATACTGGATCCAGATGGTTGGGATAGGAAAAATTATGATTATTCATTTAATGAAGAATTGATAACTGAATCTACGTTTGAAATGCGTCTAATGTTGTCAACCTGTTCCTTTGTGTTGGATGATACCATACCACCAAATACATACAAAAAATAAGTTAAATTATGAAAAGAAAATCGGTAGATTATTTTGATTGGAAGGAAATCCAAGTCGCAATTTGTGCAGAAATGGGCATTGATGATGCGGATTTCAGAGATTACCACAGATTACGTGGCGGCGGCTATAATGATTTATGGCACGAGTGGATTGCATACTTTGATTATACAACACCAAAGGGGGCAATCGTGCATTTCGACCTACACCCAGATGATGAAGAAGAAACATTGGAGTCCATTGCAGAAGATGGTAAGCAATATTTAACATCGTTTGTTAATGCAGTATATGTGGTTTTTAATAAATATAATATTGAATACATCAAATATTCTTAATAATGGAATTTCAAATTAAATACAATTACGATAATACAAGTGGGGCTTATAGTTACTTCGCAGAGAGAGAACCAAAATCAATTGAAGAATTGGAAGAACGTGCAATTGAAGTAATGTACGAAGTATGGGAAAGTATAACCCCAGCTTTATATTTTTCAGAACCAACGCCACCAAGACCTACTATTTATGTAAAAGAATATGCAAACGGTAAGATTGTAAAGGGTGGTATATCATTCAAAACAAACTGGAGATAATGGAAGAGCTACTACAAATATTATTAGGAAATGACTCAGGTATATCTTATATTGCGGCAGAAATATTAGGATTGATTGGGTTTATTGCAATGGCAATAATAAACTACATTTACAGAGAACTACCTGAGTTACCATTCAGTTTCCAGAAATGGGTAAATGAAAATTGGGCAATGACATTACTATTATTTATAGGAATGTATATTGGTTTAAGGTGGCAATCGGATATAGTGGCAGGTGTAAATAGCAACATCACATATGATTTTTCATTTATAAAGGATAAGTGGTTTTGGTTTGTATTGGGTGGGTTCTGTTTTAGAGTAATCATACACCAAGCAAATAAATTAGTAAGAAAGATAACAAGTAAAGATTAGGAATATTCAAATTAATTCCGTATATTTACAATAGTTAAAAATATATATAAAAATGTCAGAACATATACAGTACAAGGTTATATCATCCCAAACCGAAAAAGCACTTGTAATTGATGTAAATAGGTATATCAGTAATGGGTGGCAATGCCAGGGTTCAATGGTAATTCAATTTCCAGAACTAAACGGAATTTTATTCTATCAAGCGATGGTATTTCCAAAACCTGAGGCAGGTGAACATCGAGTTAGTAAATGGGTTTCTGAAATACGCAATTCTGAATAAATTTCGTATATTTAAAATCTAATACGTGGGAAAATCACCCCAAAAAATAAAAATCTAAAAAATGAATAAAATTATGAAAAACTTAAACAATTCAGTAATTAAAGTTTTAAATCGTGAACACGGCACCAGAGTAATAGAATACTTTAAAAGCAGTGGGTATAATACTCATGGCTTCCTGGGGATTAATACCGAGGAAAGCAATTCTCCCAATGTCTATTATGGAGTTAAATTGAATGGTAGATTTGGCAATTTTCCAATAGCGACGGTAGACACCCTTAATTTACATGTAATAGATTTACCAGAAGAATTAACATTCCCCAGAGAAATGATAGTATGGAACAAATTTCAGGAACCAAAAACCAGACGGTTGGTATTAGCCCAGTTTTGCACCGCACATCGGACTGGGTATGTTACTGTACGTATTAACCATGAAAATAATTTTAATACTGGACAACGATTTCGAACAGAGGAATTCACTAACGCAATGGAAATTCCAGCAATTCAAGAAATGAAATTAGAGGATGTTTGTAAAGAATTGGGTAGGGAAATTAAAATAATTAAATAAAGATGAAAACGCAAATTAAAAATGATTTGTTAGTAGCTCGAAAATCCAGAGACTCTTCAACACTTACAGTACTTGGTGTATTATTGGGTGAAATAGAACGAAACGAACAGGGGATTAATTTAAAGTTTGCATTAACTGATCAGGGAATTCGATCTATTGTTAAAAAAATGATTTCTAATATTAGAGAATCAAATGGTAGTGAAGTGGAGATAGAGATATTATCTAAATATCTACCACAAATGTTAGAATCCACGGATATTGATACTATAATTTCAGAAACAATAGAAATGCATAATATTGATTCAATGAGAGGGATACGTATTATAATGAAAGAGTTTAAAACACTTTACCCAAATAGATATGATGGTGAATATGTAAGTAATAGAATTAAACAAATGATATTAAAATTACAATAATATGGATGGAGTGTTATATATACCCGATAGGGAGATTGAATTTGAATTGAAGGATCTTGAATATCAGGAATTTACAATTGTAGGAAGTAGAGCATCTGAAATTATCGGAATTGATGAAAAATATCCAGTAGGAAAACCGATGACTATAATTACATCACAGATGCCTGGTAGCTTGAAAGCAGAAATAAATGAACTAATAAAATCATATTGTAACCACTAATATTATGAAAAAAGTAAAATGGATTGCGGTAGATAAAAAACTCCCAGAAGAAATTGAATTTCCACACGAACAAAAGTTGTGGTTATTAACGGAAAACTACGGTACAATGTCAGGAATGTTCCATAAGAATAAATTTATGAAAAATTATGCCTGTGAAATACTCAATGTAACTCATTGGCTGATTTTACCAAATGGTTCAGATGTAATATGAAATCTAAAACAAATGAAAGCAGAAATAACATACCCGAAATTGATATAGAACTTACATCATATACTGTTAAAGGTGGGATATATCCATTAAAAATGACCGTTGAAAATATGTTCGGCAATGATTTAAAAGGTAAAGCTAACTTATTATGGATATGGATAACATCAAAACGATTACGAAATGAACACAAATCATTCAGAGAATATTTAGATGCACCTGTAACTTATATAAGAGAGTATGCACAAGATATGCATTCGTACCAAAGTATTGATGCTACAAAAGAATTAGAAGAAATGTTAAGAAAAGAGTTAGACGAATTAAATAAAGATTAAAATGAGTAAAATTGTATATAAAAGTATGTTACATTATATATGGAATTCAAAATTTGTACGATATGATACAATCTCAAACGAAATTCAATTTATTAAATGATAGACAAATTGAATATTTAGTAAAATTGATTGAGTTCCGAAAGGAATTTACCAATACTAAATATTCAATCCATATATTATCTGATATTTTAGAAAGAGGAAACTATACTGCAAAAGAGCGTATAATAATTCTACGATTGATAGAATGGCACTTACACGAATTAAAAACACAACACGAATAATATGAAAACACTAAAATTATTACTTACCGGATTACTTTTCACACTACTACCTGCGTGCAGTGGTCTTGAAATATCGTCTCAAAATGCATTTGAGAACCAATACTACGATTATGAGCAAATTGAATATTATTATATTAATAACCCTGATTTTATATTCACCCAACAATATTTAAATGTAAATGGTAATCATGTGTATTATTACAGACACCCATATTTCATTAGATACCAGAGGGATTACTATAAAAATAATGGAAGTTTATTGCGAATAAGTGATAAAAATCGCCATAGGATGTACGACTCCAAACATAGAACCAGGCGAACTCAAAATGTATATCCACATAGACATCGTGATTCAAGAAGGATTCGTGATCGTGACAATTATAAATAAACATCACTTGATTTTAACGAAAATAAGAAAAAATAATGGTAACAAAGAAGGGTTGGCAAGAATTCAGAGATACAGGATTGGTAGTAATCGTAAATCAAATATTACACGTCTTTGGTTGGGCTATTGTATTTGAAATAGATCCAGTAGATGATATGATTACAGCCATATATCCTGCAAGAGTTAAATTCAGAGGATTTCCGGAAAATAGTACAAGTATAGCATATAAAAAGGTTAGTAAATATCTGAAAGAGAATGCAGAAAAATTAAATAACGAAATAGAAGAATAAGATATGTCATACAAAACAGTAAACGAATACTTATCAAAGATATCCAAAGAGGATATGATAATTTTAAAACAAATACTTGAACACGGTAACGGAGAGCCTGAAACATTTGAAGGCACATTACTCAAAGGTGTTCAACACAATCAAAAAATTATTGATGAGCGAGTAAATAATAAAAAATAGCCACACCAGTAATGTTAAAGTGTCATAAATATATGGACCATATATATAGGAGACATCTGTAAAGTTACATAAATAACGTAATTAATATACTATTATAAAATAAAAACGATACATAATATTTAAAATAATTCTTAAATACTTTTTACAACCCACTATGAAAATGGTGGGTTTTTTTATGCTTTTTTATTTTAGTTATATATATATATGTAATGAAGATACCTAATATACTATTATAAAATAAAAACGTATGAAAACACTAATATTATTTCTATTTATCACCATTGGGGCATTTGCACAAAAGAAGATGGTCTTAATTGAAGGGTTTGACAAACAAGAAATATCGGTAAGTGATTCACTTACTTACGCAGCAGTAAAAGAGTTTTACTGGCGAAGCAATAAGAACCGAGTGGATTTTGAAACTGATCTGCATAAATTTAAAGGGATTAAAATAGTTGCATTGCACCGGGGAAGTATATATTATTTCGAGAACGGGGTGATCTACATTAATTCATATCTAAATGACTATCCTAATTTCAAAAGAATAGTAATTTTTCACGCCATACTTCACGAAATTTACGAAGTTCCAAAAACCAAAGGAAGTAGCCTGGATGTGATGAATAAGCATTTTTATGTTACCGATGAATTTGAGGCAAACTATAAATACAGGCGAAAATATTTCAAAGACATAAAAATGGGAATGGATGCTTTTGAAGCAGTTAAACCACTAAGAACTAAAAATTAAAAAAATGAAAAAACTAAAAACCAATTAAAATAAGAAAAAATAGCCACACCAGTAATGTTAAAGTGAAGTAAATATGTGGTATAATAATAAAAATCCTATATATATATAGGAGTCATACATAATTTAAAATGAGTAAAGCAACAAATAGGTACATTTTCTAC
>Ga0209414_1000131_pt1 | contig 33215 bp, 32 predicted proteins | sample LakVidmifraction_4_FD_181154 | JGI IMG/M metagenome (GOLD analysis project Ga0209414, IMG submission 181154) | Hypersaline microbial communities from Lake Vida, Antarctica - Brine Hole Two &gt;0.2 micron (SPAdes) (version 2) | ecosystem: Environmental > Aquatic > Non-marine Saline and Alkaline >...
AATAACTTCTGATGATTCAAATAGATGTATTAATTGTGGTGCTAGGACAGGTCATAAATGCGAAATAAATAATGAAACTAACTAAAACAAATGAGGTATTAAGAACCTTTGAAGTAAATGTACAGAAAGTAGTAAAGGATAATAAAATTTAAAACTAAATTTACGTTTGGGAAATTTTTATATATTTATATACACAACAACTTAATAATCAAATACATATCAGAATGACAAAAAGCACAAAAAGCACAGTTACAAAGGGTGAAATTAGATTTTCAGAAGTAGAAATCCAAAGAATTAACGATTTGAGAATCGCCGTATCAGGAGTATTCACTCAATTAGGACAAGTTTCAATTGAAAAATTAAGACTCGCAACTGAGTATGGTAAAGCAACCAATGATATTGAAACTAATAAGGAGTCACTATTAAAAAAACACGCTGAACTTGTAGAGACAGAACAAACTCTATACAAAGAGTTGAATGAAAAATACGGTAATGGTAATTTTGATCCTGAAACCGGAATCTTTACTCCAACCGAAGAAAGTTAATTATAATTTTCACACAATTTGTATTAAAACAGAAAAAAAGTAGTTTATGAAAACTATTTTATATTTATATGTGTAATTTTACACGAAAACATAATTAATTAGGAGTAAATAAAATGGCAGAAAAGATTGTATCACCTGGTGTATTTACAAAGGAAAATGAAGTATCATTTTTAGCACAAGGGATTGGAAATATTGGGGCGGTAGTAATCGGACCATTCAAAAAAGGACCAGCGTTCTTACCAATTGTTGTAAATACGCAATCGGAATTTGAAGAAATCTTCGGTACACCCGATGGAACATATTATTCAGGATATACCGTACAAAACTACTTACGAGAAGCTGGAACAGTAACTATCGTAAAAGTAGGACATGTTGGTGGTTATAAACATGAAACACCATTAGGGATCACAGTAAGTGGTTCTAGTGGAGTTAAATTGATATCATCACTATTATCAACTACAACCGCAAATGAATCCGTAGGGTTCTCAACATCAACAATAGAATCAGTTGCATCGGCAAGTGTATTCTCAATTGAAGTAACAGGATCGACCGCAATATCAGCATCAGTACTTCCGACCGCAGGAAACGATATCGTAGATGTATTTGGAAGTGGTGTAACTGGAAACAAATCAGTTTATGCATACAACTATTTTGAAAATGCTGCAACAACCGATACTATTATTAGTGCTGGTGGTTCAGTAGAATTAGTTGAACTGGAAACACAAGATTTCGCATATGATAGCACAATTGCATCAACACCGTGGATTCAATCACAACTTATTAGTGGTGAAAGACAACCATTATTCAGATTTCACAGTTTAGGATTTGGTAATGTGTATAATAAAGAATACAAAGTTGGTATTTCTAATATCAAATTTAACATCTATTCAGACTTTCCATCATTCTCAATTACATTAAGAGATTATGATGATACTGATAAAAGAAAAACGGTAAAAGAAACATTTAACAATGTAAACTTAAATCCAACATCACCAAATTATCTACCAAAAATTGTTGGTGATATAAATACTACAATTGATGCATCTGGAAAAATTTCAGAAGTAGGTGATTACCCAAGTCGTTCTAAATATGTAAGAGTAGAAGTGGCAGTTGGTTTTTCTGATACAGCAGTACCATACGCACATGGGGCATATACCAATCCGATTTTTGTTGGTGGTGATGAAGCAATTGTACCAGCAGTGATATTCACAACAGGTTCAGCATCAAATACCTTATCAACAAGAACTAAATTTAGTGGTATTGATTTAGAGACAAATGTTATTAAAATTGATAATAACAACTATTTATCACCAATTCCAAACGGAGCAGAAACTGGATCAAATACTTCATTCAATTTGGATACTATATTGAGTTTAGATACACCAAGCGAAGCTGAAACTTCTGCTGATGTAAACAAACGACAATTCATAGTAGCATTTCAAGGTGGATTTGATGGTGTTTCACCAACAGTTTCAATTGATAAAGGAGTAGCTATGGAAGCTGGCACATCACAAGGATTTGATTTATCATCATCAACTTCAAGTGGTTCAGTAGCATATAAACAAGCTATAAACGCAATATCTAACCCAGATGATTATGATATCAATTTAGTTGCAGCACCAGGTATAATTAGAAGATTACACCCAGCAGTATTTGATACAATCGTGGAAATGGTTGAATCACGAGAAGATGCATTCTTCATCGGTGATGTTACTGCTATAAATGATAGTATTGATTTGGCAGTTGAACAAGGTGCAGCAGTTGATTCAAATTATGCAGCAACCTATTATCCTTGGGTAAAGGTAATTGATGCAAACACAAATAAACTTACATCAGTACCACCATCAGTATTGATGCCAGCAATTTACGCATCAAATGATGCAATCGCAGCAGAATGGTGGGCGCCAGCCGGTTTAAATCGTGGTGGAATTGTAGGGGCAGTTAGTGTTCTTAACAGATTAACACACGCAGAACGTGATACGTTGTATGAGGGAAAAATAAATCCAATTGCAACTTTCCCAGGAGAAGGTATCGTGGCATTTGGACAAAAAACTTTACAAGAGCAACCATCGGCATTAGATAGAATAAATGTTAGAAGATTACTTATTAAAGTTAAAAAATTCATCGCATCAACATCAAGGTACTTAATTTTTGAACAAAATACAGCAACAACTCGTAATAAGTTCACGAATACAGTTAATCCATATTTAGAAGGCATACAACAAAGACAAGGTTTGTATACATTTAAAGTAGTAATGGATGAAACCAATAACACACCTGATGTAATTGATAGAAACATAATGGCTGGTCAAATATTTTTACAACCAACCAAAACTGCTGAATTTATTATTTTAGATTTTTCAATAATGCCAACAGGGGCAGCGTTTACTGGATAAGTAAATATACAAAATAAATTTATTAAAACCACTCTACTAGGGTGGTTTTTTTGTGTCAAATACAATTTGATACGAAAAAAAATCTTTTACATATTTATAGTAGTATAAACGAAGCGGCACTTGATAATAAAATTAGTATCAGTTCAATTTCAGCAGTCTGTAATCCATCCAGGATAAATAAAACAGCAGCAGGATTTATATGGAAACTTGAAAATTAATCAAAAAAATATTTGTTTATATTTATAGATATAACAATAATTAATTAAAAAGGAAAATTATTATGGCAGAGGTGCTAGAGTACAATGACATGTTCTACACGAACTTCGATCCTAAGATGAAAAATAATTTCATCATGGAAATTGATGGTATCCCATCATATATGGTGAAAACAGCCGGTAGACCAAATATAACATTTGAGGTGGTTACTTTAGACCACATGAATCTTAAACGTAAATTAAAAGGTAAAGGTGAGTGGCAAGATGTAACAATTACATTATATGATCCAATCGTTCCAAGTGGTGCACAAGCTGTAATGGAGTGGGTTAGATTATCACACGAATCATTAACCGGTAGAGATGGATATGCAGGAATGTATAAAAAAGATATAGATATTTATCTTACAGGTCCTATTGGTGATAAAATTGAACAATGGAAATTAAAAGGTGCATTTATCAACTCAACCGATTTTGGTGAGGTTGACTGGTCAGCTGGGGCAGATGTAGTAGAAATCAGTTTGACACTTTCTTATGATTTCGCTGTGCTAGAGTTTTAATTATAAAAAAATATACATATTTGTAATTGTACTTATTGAAGTATAGTTGCAGACACCGACTAAGTGCTACCTTAGTACTACGGCAAATTAGCCTTAGGTAAGAGGATTCTAACGGATCCTCTTTTTTATGTCTTTTTTATTTTTTATATATTTATATACACAATAGTAACTAAAATTTTACAATATGGCAGAACTAGATTTCCCAACGGAAATAATAACGTTACCATCAGGCGGAAAATGCTACCCTGATGATAATCCATTATCTTCGGGAACAATTGAAATTAAATACATGACTGCAAAGGAGGAAGAAATTCTTACTTCGCAGAATCTTATTAGAAGGGGGGTGGTACTTGATAAGCTATTTGAGTCCATTGTGGTTGACCCTAAAATAAATATAGATGATATCATACTTGGTGATAAAAACGCAATTATGTTGGCAACTCGTGTATTGGGTTATGGATCTGAATACGCAATTGAAATTGAAAATGAACTCGGTGAAAAGGAAAAAATAACAGTTGATTTGACAAAAGTTCAAATTAAAGAAGTTGATATGACTAAAATATCATCTGATAACAAATATACCTTTGTAACACCAACAGGTAAGAATACCATTGTATTTAAATTATTAACTCACGGTGATGAAATGCGTATAGATGCAGATGTGAAAGCATTAACCCGACTTAATAAGAATGGTACTTCTCCAGAATTAACTACACGATATCGTCATATGATACTATCTGTAGATGGTAAAGATGATGTAGGTTCAATAACGAGTTTTATACAAAACCAATTCAGAACATTAGATACAAAGGCATTTAGAAAACATCTAAAGGAGATACAACCAGATGTTATAATGGAGTATGAATATGAAAATCCATCAAATGGAATAGTTGAGGTAAAGCCCATTCCAATGGGCGTGGGGTTTTTTTGGCCTGCCGAGTAACTATTCAACGATTGTACATGGTCAAATATCTGAAATGTGTTATTATGGAAATGGTTATGGGTTTAGTGAAATCTATGCAATGCCAATCCACATACGAAGATTCCATTATAATAAATTGATTGAATATAAAAAGGCAGAGAAAAAAGAAAACGGTAGTGGTACAAAACCACCAACACCAAAAACAAAAGTGAGGAAATGATTTTCTTCACTTTTTTTTTACTCTATATTTATAGGTATAAATACGAGGAATTATGAAAATAGATGAATCACATAGAAGGGCTTTAAAAGAGGTAGTTCAAAAGCATAAAATAGTCAAGGAAGGGATTGTTGCTAATTTATTTAAACGGTTGTTGAAATCAAAACTTGCATCTAGTTCCGATTTAATGCAGGCTATTAACAAAACCGATGCATCTATGGCAAGGTTAAATAAATCAATAGCAAAGGCAGAAAATAACGGTATGGTTATTCCAGATGAACTAAAGCAATATTTAGGGATAAAGTAAAATGGCAAAAAAATCAAAAGCGGAAGTTGAATCAGAATACCAAGATGTACTGAAAGTAAGTCAATCTATGGTTGCAGGTATTAAAAGACTACTTGATGGCACAGAAAAGACACAATCCAAGATCTCTAAAGGACAACTTGCGCAAAATATAAAATTAAAATCCATTCTATCAAGTATAACAAAATACGAAGATATCAATGAGGCTATTTTAAAAGTAGATAAGGTTAAAGCGAATGTCTCTAATAGATATTGGGGTATGAATAAAAAACTTATATCATCTAAAAAAGAAGAATTAAGTGTCATAACTGATATTTTAAAACTTGAAAAAGACAGAGGTGCTGTAATTTCCCAAGTTGATACTATCGCCAGTGATTTGGGTAATAGCATGAATGGGATACTTGATGAGTTTTTGTCTAAAGTAGGTAGTGTTCCAGTACTGGGTGATATTTTTACTTCTATTCTAAACGGACCTGTTAACAAGTTAAAATCAGGATTAACCGAAATGTCCCAACAATTCACAGTTGGATTTACAAAATCATTTTCCCAGGCAGCATTAACGGGTGGTGGTACAATGAAAGCATTCGCAACAAGTACGAAGGCTGGTTTTGCATCAATGACCGCATCTGCTGCGACATTTTGGACAGTAGCAATGGGACCAGTTGGGATAGCAATCGCAGCAATAGCGGCAGTTGTGGCAGTTTTAGCTATGGGTGTAATTAGAATGACTCAAATAGATGATGCCGTTCATCGTGTAGAGGGGAGCACTGGATTATTACATTCTCAATTACATGGCGTGGGTGATATGATTAGTACCGTTCATGCAAATACAGCAGGACTTGGGGCATCATTTGAAGATGTATCAAGTGCAGTTTCAGATTATAGTAATGCATTTGAGGGAACGCAGGCAATATCCAAAGAAGTATTAAATTCAATGGTAGTATTGAATAAAAACTTCGGTGTAAGTACTGAAACTGCATCAAAATTAAATAGAGTTTTTCAAAACATTGGTGAACTTACTGCGGAACAATCACAGCATTTAATAGGACAAACGGTTGAACTTGCAAAACAATCTAACGTCGCACCAGATAAGGTGATAGAGGATATCGCAACTAATTCAGGAATAGCATATACGTTCTTCAAGGGGAACGTAAAGGAATTAGCAAAAGCCGCAGTTGAAGCTAGAAGGTTGGGTACTAATATAGGAGATTTGGCAAAAACAGCTGAAACTCTATTAGATTTTGAAGGTAGTATCACCGATGAATTAGAGGCTGGTGCGATGATGGGAACTAATTTCAATTTCCAACAAGCACGGACTCTTGCATATAGTGGTAATTTACTTGATATGCAAAAATCAATTTTAGATGAAATCCAAGCTAAAACCGATATAACCAAATTAGATATATTCCAACAAAAAGCATTAGCAAAAGCTAGTGGAATGGAATTTGAAGATTTGAATAAGCAAATTGAAGTTAGAAAACGTTTTGGTTCACTTGGTAAGGAAAATCTAGCAACAGCATTGGCATTATTCGATGCAGGTGAAGATATATCTAAAATATCTAAACACGATTTAGAGATTCAGACAGCTCAAAATAGATTGGACCAAGATAGACAGACTAGAATGGAAACTATGATGAATTCATTAAAAAGTGTAGGTTCTACTCTTATGGATGCATTTATGCCACTTGGAGAGTTACTTATCAATGTTCTTATTCCAGTTATCAAAACGGTGATGGCGATTTTTACACCACTTATTACACAAATTGGTAATTCATTTAAACGATTATTAGAACCATTTGATGATTTATTTGGTGGAAAATCTACAATGATATTTATGACCGCTTTAAAATTGATAGCAGCATATTTTATAGGACCTCTTTTATGGGGAATTCACATGGTGTTGGATATTATAGATGGGATTGTAACTTCCGTAGTTGGTATATTTAATGTATTTAAAGGCATTGGTCAGGTCATACAGGGAATTGCCACAGGTGATATGAAATTATTAAATACGGGATTTGAAAATATATTTGGAGGCATTACTTCATTCTTTGACGGGCTATTGGAGATTTTGATATCACCATTTACCGCATTAATTGAAACGGTCCGTGATATATTTGGTGATGTGTTCATTTGGATTGGAAATCAATTTAAAGATATTGTTCCTGACTGGATAATGAATTGGTTAGCTGGTGGGGGTAGTATAACCCAGACAGTAAAAAATGAAATGTCCCCAGGTGGAGCAGGTAAATCAACGGCAGGTAGTATTCATGATGGTATTGTTCAGAATGGTAAAATTATATCAACTAATCCTAAAGATACTTTAATAGCAACACAAACACCTGAAACACTATTGAATGGTACAGCCCCTGTGAACAATTATGCAGTTGATAATAGTGAACTTATATCAAAAATGGATGAAATGATAGCAGCAATACGTGGTGGCAAAGATGTCTTTTTAGATAAAGAAAAAGTTACCAATTCAATAATGAAACAAAGAGAAAAATCAAATGGTAATATATTTGGATTAGGAGTGGCGTAATTATGGCAAGAACATTAAGAGATTTATTCACAAAATCAGAGTTTGATACTTCGGTTAAACAGGAAACAGAAACCTTTTTAGAAGAAGAAACAACTGGAATCCGTATCAAAAGTTTGGTGGATATAAACAATCCATTGATTTATGGTAACGAGGCAACTCGTATTGCATTACGGACTACACCAACACTTGATAGTATGAAATCTGCTACAGGTGGGGAACTTAGCTCAGGTGGCTTAATAGATAAAGGTTTAAATAAATTAACAGGTGGTAAAGTTGTATCATTATCAGGTATACGAGACACGGTAAATACTACATTAGGTATTCCAGTTCCATTGATTCCAACACGAGTTGCTGCAAAAATGGAAGAGGGTTTAACGGCTCAACAAGTACTGGATTTAAAAAACGGTACTGAACTTGGTAAAATACTAAAAGAATCCGGTGGAAAACCAAAAACCATAATAACACAAGGTATCGGTGGTGGTCTTAACTTCGCCAAAGATGTATTAAGAGATACACTTTTTGGTAAAAAAATCGCCCTTGGTGAAGCAGATGGCAACCTTAATGGATTTAATGGGCATATATACAATTCCGAAAATACATACGAAGATGAGGCACGTAATATGGGTATCACCGATCCCATAGAAACAAAAGAAGATTTTAATGCATTTACTCATGTTAGACATAATCATGTAAAGCAGATTGATTTGTCTGATTTTTCACCAATATATGGAGTTGACAGAAAGAGTAATTTATGGAATTCCAAGTTGGGTACATCTATTAGAGATAAACAATCTCCAGATGCGGCAGCAGGGGAGGAACTTTCAAAATACTCACCAGTTGATAAATACACAGGCGAATTTGGTGATATTGAAAAACATGATAGTAAAGCAATAGACAGTTTAACATACGGAATCGGTTATAAAGATCCAGAAACCGGTGAGTTTTCAGATTCATTAAACTTAACAGATGCTATAATCCCAAACGCTGATACTGAAAAATACGAAGGTATGGATTTAGTTCCTTTTTGGATTGGATTTGTTGGTAGTAGTGGTAAAACTCACTTTAGAACATTGTTGACTGGAATTTCAGAAACGGTTACGCCATCTTGGAATGAGTCTAACTTCTTTGGTAATCCATTTTCATTCCGCACATATAGCACAATTGCCCGTTTAGTTGTATTTTCATTACAAATATATTGTATGAGTAAAGCTGAATTGGATAAAAATTGGGCACGAGTAGAGCAATTAACACAATATTCCTATCCGAGATTTGAAACGGTAAATGGAACAGAAATTGTAAAACCACCAATAATTGAATTTAGAATTGGTGATGTGTATGTTAATAAAGTTGGTATTATAGATAGTTTAAGTTACACCTTTCCAGATAACGGAACTTGGGAATTGGAAAAGGGAAGTATAAAGCCAAAATTCATTGATATAAGTCTATCTATTACATTCATTGAACAGCCAGATGTATTAACAAATGGATTATATGGAGTTCGTAAAAAACCAGAATCAACATATTCAGGAGATTCAAAAACTCAACCAGCATAAAACAACATAAATTATGGCAAGTAGATACGATAATAATAGTATTAAAAAATTAGATAATGGGAGACATGTATATAAATCAAAAATATATCCGAATATACCGTTAAAAAATGATGATGAGTATGTTGTAACCCAAACCGGTGATAGGTTAGATGCACTTGCATATCAATTTTATGGAGATCAATCATTATGGTGGATAATCGCATCTGCTAATAATATACATGATGCCGTATTCGCATTGGATGATGGTACAATTTTAAGAATGCCCAAAGATTCTGCCAATATATTAAATAATTTTAAATTATAAATGTATGCAATTATATACATCACTTGGAGTAATAGATACTGAAATTGAAAAAACTATACGCTCACGAACAGGTACAAATAATGTAAATGTTAGTAATTTAATTCCTTGGATTCGAGTAGCGTCTGCCGTAAAAGACGGAATGGTATTGGAAAGTACAAATTCATCCAACACATTTAAAACGGAATATGGACAAAGTGGAGAATCTGGAAAAATCGGTAGAAATTTCAAAGGTGTTGAAGTTTACGCACCAGGAACAGATAGGAGTTTTAGACCATCACCGGTTATTGAGTCATTGTCCGTAGAAAATGGTAATCAGGGATTATCCAGAAAATCTAAATTTCAAATAACCTGTTTCACATTAGCACAAGCCGATGAACTTGCTAAATATTTCTACGAACCTGGATATACTGTATTGGTTGAATGGGGTTGGAATATAAGGGATTCTGTAGAACATCGTGCAAATCTAAAAGATGGAGGTGCCCAGGCAATAGCAGATTATAATAAATATAAACATATTTTTGAAAAAAGAAATCTATCAAAGGGAACGTATGATGGATTTATGGGATATATTACTGGCGGCGGATTTTCTAACGGTGATAATGATACATATGTGATGGATGTTGAATTAACTACCATTGGCGAAATTCCATTATATTTACAGATTCAAAAGGCAGGTAATTTTACCAATCCAGAGGAACATAAAGAGGAATCCAAAACCGGCTTGATTTACGATTTAGATGCCATTTCTGCTGAAAGTGATATCGGTAAATCGTTATTTATGCAAATGGTGAATAAGTTACCACCAGAAAAGCAAACCGAATCGGTGAAGCGTTTACTAACAGATACCGTTGGTGATGTAAATGGTAACCCCTGGACTGAACAATACAACTATGTTAATATGGATTCACTTGTTCCAGAAATATTATCTAAAAAAATAGAGGATGGTGCATTACCTATCAAAGAACAAAATGTAAAGATCCCAAAAGGATTGGAAATTATATCAACATCAGGATATATTAGGGCAGAACTTGCATTTAAAATTTTAAATTCATATATTGTGGATTTGGAGCCAGATAAAAATAATACAAAGGGTCAATATAGTTTTATAATAAATACAAATGATACACTATTAAGAGCACATCCATATATGTTCTCAACTGATGGTTCAAAGGTATTTATACCAAATACAAAGCACCCGTCATTTAACATAGACCGAGTAATTAAGACTACTCAACAAACACCTGCTGAATTCGTAGGGAAATCTGATGGGGTTTCCTTTAAAATTATTGACCAGTGTCCATGGCCAAAATCAGATAAACCTAAATACGCATTTCCATCCACAATTCCAATTGGACCTGGAACAGGAGACATTAAAATAAGAACATATCCTGAACTTGGTACTGCACCAAAACAAGCAGATGCCGAAACCTTTGGATATTTAAGAAATTTATATATTAATTTTGATTGGTTTCTTGATATTATAACAAGGCCAAATTATGTAGCTAAAGATATTTACTATGATTTATTAAATGGAATCTCAATGGCAGTTAACTCACATTGGGAGTTTGAATTATTGGAACAAAGTACAGATGATGAAAACAGAACAATTCATATGGGTGTGGTTGATACTACATTTATGGGTAAGGTTAATATACAATCAAAAGATGGGGAAACTTCAATAGGTGGTAATTTTAAAATACCCTTGTTTAGTACTAAAGGAACTAATACTCCATTTATAACGAGTAATTTGGATATGAATATACCTGCGGTTATGCGTAATTCAATTTTAGGAAAACGGAGCGTGGCGGGACTTTCATTTGAACATCAAACAGATGGTGTCACATTAGAAGATAAAAGTTACCAACGATTTTTTAGTAACGAACCAGATCCAGTAATGGTAATTCTTAATACTATTAAACCCAATACCGGAGAAACCACCGGCGTTTACGGTCCGTGGTACACCAACATAAAAGCGTCACCCAATCCCGCAAATACCCAAACCACATCAACAGATGAAATACGAGAACAAAACTTAACATTATTTTTAAAATTGGCTACAATTGTACCAACAATACAAGATAGACGGAAAGCCAATTTAGAAGATATTGATGTATCAAGTGTGTTAATGGTAGTTGCGTGGAAAGATACTGCATTTTTAAAATATGTGGAACAATACGCAAAGAAATTAGCAAAAACAGAAACCAGTAAATCCGAGGGAACACGTACAGTAACAAACCCAGCAATATTGGGTATTGAATTTTCATTTGATATATTAGGAGTATCCGGTTTAAAAGTAGGTGATTTATTCCAAATACAGGATATTCCAGGTCAATTTAAAAATGGGATATTTCAAATATTCACCACATCACATTCATTGTCATCAGGTATGTGGCTGACATCAGTAACCGCTAGAATGAGAAATATGTAATATTATGACAGATTCAAAACAACGATATAACGAACTTACCAATTTCAATTCTAAAAACTTGAATATAGCACCACGTATAGTTATTCCAAAATTAAAAGAAACTGATTACAATCGTGGGTATATCGTTAGATATTTTGCTCAAAAGGCAAATGATATATCCAATCCCATATCCGAAATATCGGAATCCGAGCAAAATAAATTAAAAGGTTCGGCTATGTATGCTACTACCAATTTACGGTGGAGGATATCAGGTCCTAAAGATCCAGTATATGACACCAACGGTAAAATAAAGGATAGGGGAGTTAGGGAATCTAACAAAATTTCCATAAAATTGGCATCGGATATGATACCCAATTTAAAATTTTATTTACCAAATTTAACACAATTTAATCGTTAATACTTGTTTAGTTCAATTTCATTACGTACATTTACTATGTAATAAAAAGGGAGTTAAATACTTAAAACGATTAAATTATGAAAAAGTTATTCAAAACACATTTCAACAACGGATTAGTTCATTATGGTATTGGTGTAGTTTCCACACCAGATTCTTACTTGAAAGGACATATTCAATTGGCTAAATTCCATTTAAATAATCCACACATTCATACAATTACTTCATTTGAAAAATTGATTTTAAACGAATTACCAGTAGTGAGTTTGGTATTTGAAGGTTTGGATGAGGAAGTTAGATTAAAAAGGGATGTGTTGATTGATGATGATAACTGTATGAATTCCAAAAAATCAATTGATGTTAGTGGTGAGAGAGTAAAAATTACACCAACCTTAATAAGTAAAACTTTCAGTAAATTATTGAAATCCGCAAGTGGAAATATCGTTAATTACATTGAGAAAGAATATGGTCTAAAAAATGGATTTAAGGATGGTATGAGGTATTCAAATCAACATCCCATTAACAATTCTTATGTTGAATATGTTGGGGTTTTAGAGAGAGTTTAAAAAAAACCTCCCCAAATCAGTAAAACTTATTTAATACATCTAAAAAGGTGGGGACTCATTAGGATTTCCCACTTTTTTTTGGTATATTAACTATATGAAAAAATTAGAAGAACCCACCGACATTTTTGATAATACTTTATTTGACCCACACAATACTGTAAATGGTATGTCATACGATGAATTTGCAGAATGGGTAGGTGAGGCAACTATATCTGAAATAGAAGAAAGTATATTATTATTCGCAAACGCACAGATGTATCAGCATGTGGATATTATGAAGATATGCGCAAACGGAAAACGATTAGAGGAAGAATGAAAAAAATAAATCCAACGATATTTGTATAATCAAAATTTATTCCGTACATTTACTATGTAGTGAGAGAGAGAGAGTTAAACCTTAAAATATAAATTATGACTTTAATTGAAGCGGGGTTATCGGATAAATTAGCACATTGTTTAAATGAAAATAAATTTTATACTACAACGGATGTGGTAGACCTTTATAGAAAATACGGGATTGATTGTTTTTGGAAACTTCGATTATTCGGAAAGGGGAAGATGGATGAGCTTAAATTAAAAATTAACAAGTTGGATATTCTTGTACCCCGCAATCCAACCGTCAGTAAATTGATACTTGATTCGGAATTAAAGAGAATTGGTAGAGCAATCCATACTATACTGTTTTTTGATGATGTTATTGATTATGGAAAATTAATTGAATTAAATAAAGAATTAGAATTATTGTTATCGAAATAGTTGTGATTTTAATTTAATAAATTAAAACTTAAAACGATTAGGTTAATCTAATTAAATTTCGTATATTTGTAAAAATATAAAACAATCAAAAAATATGACGTGTATAGTAGGTATGATTTCCAATAATAGTGTCACATTGGGTGCTGATTCGGCTGGTGTTAGTGGTTTGGATGTGGTTATAAGAAAAGACCCAAAGATATTTAAAGTTGGTGAATTTGTAATCGGGTGTACATCAAGTTTTAGAATGTTGCAACTTTTACGATTTTCCCTTAAACTTCCAGATATAGGATCAAAAGATGTATATGAATACATGTGTACTGATTTTATAAATTCTGTCCGAAAAACATTTAAAAAGGGCGGATACTTACAAACGGTAACAAAGGGTGATGAGCGTGGCGGTACATTCTTGGTAGGTGTACGTGGTAGATTATTTAAAATATGTGAAGATTTCCAGGTGGGAGAATCTGTGGATGAATTTGAAGCAATTGGTAGTGGTGAAGATTATGCAAAGGGATCATTATATGATACTTGTCCAAGTAGAAATTCATCAACTTTCTTGACAAAAGATCGAATTATTAGAGCACTTGAAGCAGCCGAAAAATTTAACGCGGGTGTGGTTGCACCCTTCGTATTAGAAACAATTTAAAATAATGAAAACATATAGAATCAAGGAATGTAATTACCAATATAGTAAGAAGCAATTTAAAATTGAGCGAAAGTCGATATTTGGATTTTGGTATAATCCAGATAATATTGATGGTGAAATTACTGGGTATCATGATACTTTAGAATCGGCTGAAAGGAGAATTCAAAGTAAATTAGATAAATGTCTAACCAAAGTGATTAAAATAATATCACAGTAAATATAAAATAATGAAACGACCAACAAAAACCGATTTTGTAATCAAATCCTTTGGATCATTTGGAGAATATGAAACTTCAACAAATTTCCGTGGGTATGCAAAGGCATTAAACGAATATGTAGAGTATTTAGAAAGTGAACCAAACCTTGTACGATATACACTTGTTCGTAATGACGTTATAGTAGTAAAACAAGGATATAATGCATTAACATCCGCTCCATATGAATCCCTTTATGAATTTGGTTATTATACTGATTATGGATGTGTGGTATATAAGAGAGGTGAGCGTAGTCTACAAGATGCATATTCATTAAAATTGGAACATATCCGGTTGGCAACTGATATTGAATTAAAAACTAAAAATTGGGGATTTTAGTATGCAGATAGTGGAAACCTACGAACAAAAAGAAATATTCCTTAATTATTGGAATACCGAATCCTGTATCATTTTTCCAATATGGGTTGATTTGGAAAAGCACCCATTAAATAACGAACTTTCATTTTTATATATTCGATTTCGTGATGATGAAACGGATCAGGGTTCATATAAAATGGATTGGATATTGCCATTTAAGCATAATGATTGCGAACACCTTGAAATTGATTTAAGTAGTTCAACCCAGAATAAGAAAGTTTACAATAAAAAGGGACTTATGCAGATGAATCTAAAAATTCAGAAGATGTATGATTTCCAGTTAGATTATTTTACAAAAAACAATTCATTACCATTACTTGAATCATTTACAGAGGGTTTAACGAACTTTTATAGTAAATTGGGATTACGTGTTGATTTAGGTAATAGTATCTCTATAATGAGGTGGGGTAGTGTTCTACAAGGGGTTACAGACCAATATGTTGATACACATGAGATAGACTTTACAGACAGTTGGGTTGATGATAGGTTGATACCCACATTATCGAGAGTAGAACAAATCGGACTTCGGGTCGTCCAGAAAAAATTTATTGATAAGTGGCCTTCTGCCGAAAAACAACTAAAAGATGATATAGTTTTCACAGAGTACAACCCATACACAGTTACATCAAGACCATCCAACCGTCATGGGGGGGTGAATTATGGTGCTTTGAATAAAAACGATGGTACACGAGAAATAATCATACCGAGAGAGAATAAGATATTCTTACAATTGGATTATGATGCATATCACGTTAGGATTATTGGAAAGATGATCAATTATGAATTGCCCAAAACGTCCGCTCACCAATGGTTAGCAGATATGTATGGGTGTGATTATGATGAATCAAAGAGTAGAACATTTCAAATTATATATGGTGGGGTTTCAATTATAGATAAGAGGATTCCATTTTTCGCAAAGGTTGATGAATACATTCAAACCATGTACAAGGAAGTACTGACACTTGGATATGTAGAAACTCCAATTGGAAAACGTAGAATTCCGTTGGAATATATAGAAAATCACAATGCACAAAAGGTATTCAATTACCTATTACAAGCAACTGAAACTGAACTGAACATAGAAATTATACGGAAATTACATGAGGCTGGTATTGAAACGATGTGTTTATATTCGTATGATGCGTTCCTATTTGAGTATGATAATTATGGCTCGTCAGATGAAGCAAAACAAATTAAAGAGATTATAGAATCATTCGGATTTCCTGTGAAAGCATCATGGGGAACTGATTATTCTAAATTGTAATATTTATATAAAAAGAAAAACGTTTATGAACATTGAAGAATTATTTAATGAAATAGTAGTTGAGGTATCGTATCGTTGTAAGGATGGTAAACCAAACTGGAAAAACCCTGAACACATATCAATATTATCTGAACTATTATCAGAATCTGCTTTATTGATTCCAATAAAAGATGATTTGATTCAGTTATTAAGTGAAGCCAAAAATCCAAAGGATGATGATTATGAACATGTGGGGGGTTCTGCATATGTAAGAAAGTCGGATTATGATGAAACAAAACAAACTGGAAAAGAGGGTGCTAAACATTATAAAAAAGATCCAAAGACTGGAAATTACCATCCAATGAGCGATGATGAATATCAGGATGAAAAGGAAAAGCAAGGAGAAGAAGGTGGAGAAAATAGTAACCCGGGAAATCAAGAGAAAACACCAAATGATTCTGGAGACCAGAGTGATGGTGCTGATGAAGCTGAACCTGAAACAGGGACCTCACTTAAAGATAAGGAAACCCAAGATAGATTCGAAGAAGAAGAAGATGCTGCGGCTGGTCGACCTAACAAATCCCAATTGGTCACTCAAACTGGCGAATTATATAGTATAGGTGGTGGGTATTATGCCGTTAAGCCTGATGGACCGGCAGCATTTAAATCCGTTAGTGAATCTCGTGAATTTGTTACAGAAGCAGGAAAAAACAAAAAGGGTATGACTATGAAAACCAAAACCGGTAAATCTGTACGGGTTGTACCAATGGAAACTCCTGAAAGTTTAACTAAAGCTGAACAAGATGCAACGGATGATGATATTGCAGATAGCCAATTACATATGACTAAAAAACAGGCGAAACTTCAAGCTAAAGAAACGGGTACTAAAAATGTTGGAATGGGTACTGCGGAATCACGAGCAGGGGAAGCAATGGTACATAAAGGAATTCGTGAATTAAAAGCGGGTACATCATTGGAAGATTTACAACAATCGTTTATAGACCTTGTTAATTCACCAGATCATATTTTAAATTCAAAACACGGAAAAGTTTGGGTAGATTCCACTTTAGCTACTTTACATAGAGTAGATTCTGAAATTGGCATTGATAATGTAGAAACTATCTCGTGGGATACTGATTACGGTAGAACTTCAATTGGGGTTTCTACGACCTTAAAAACATCATCTGATATTTTTGTTAAAACGACTGATGGTAAAAACATCGGCTTATCTTTGAAGAAAGACGGAGTTGTATTTTTAAACAATGGTGGTTGGGCTAAACAAAGTGATATTATTTTAGATTCATTTAAAGATGATAATATGCCTGAAATTGAATTTGATAAATTGAAAAAGGCTATGTCCATTAAGACATTTGATGAAGATTTAACTGAACGGTATAAATCAACAACAAAAACTGTAACGGATGAAATGCTAACTAAATCATTTAAACGTCTTATGCGTTCCCCGGCTTCGGTTAAACGTAAAGTAATTGGTGCAATTGGTAATAATATATTTACTGAAATTATGAGTAATCCTAAACGGTTACTGAGAAAGATTGATGTAAATCCAGAAGATTTATCCAGTAATGAAAAAAAGGCGTACGCAAAAATACTTAAAACGTATCATCCAGATGAATACAATCATTTACGGGATGCTGATAATGCTTTGACAAAACGAACATTCGATGCTATTAAGAGTTCCACTGCCGCACAGGAAGGTATGAAGCAGTACATAGTAAAAGCAATGCATATTAAAGAAACCGTTGGTTTGAATGAGGCAATCAAAGAGGGTGGGGTAGATTCATTTATGACAGTATATGGAATCCCACCTTCGGGAGCAGTACTTAATGAATCAACATTAGTTACATTATTGGGTAAAGAATTTAAAGATACGTTAGCCGAAGTTAGAGCGGAAACCAAACATACAGATGATTTATTAAATTTAATCAGTAAATCAATTCAAATAGATTTTGAATCTGGTGAGATTCTTTTTAAGCATGAATCAAATAATATATACCCGTTGTTTAAAATGACAGGTCGTTCACGTTCAATCGGTGCTGCACCAACAATGGAACTTATGCAAACTCCATTTATGGCACATGCATTAAAAGAAGGTACGTTTGATATTAGAGAATGGAATGATAAATCCCTTAAAAAATTCAAAAAAGATATCATAGATACTGATAAAAAGGATGATTAAATTTGGTTATATCGTATAGTTTTCGTATATTTGTTAAAACATAAAACATAAAACATAAAACATAAAACATAAAAACCCGTTACAGATGAAAACATTTTTTAATGATGTTATAAAAGAGGTTGCCGTTCGTTATGGGCAACCGATTACATTACAGAGTACCGAAGAAGTATCCATTCTCAAAAACATTTTATCTGAATATGAGGCTGGCACATTAGGGAAAAAATTTGAAAAGACTAAGAAACGTCTGGCAAAGAAAACCCCCAGTATACCAACAGAACCAGAAGAAGAACCAATTGATTTACTCACAGAATATTATTCTGATGTGAAACTTCATTTGGATTCACCCGATGCACTCCAATTGATTGAATTGGGATTTAGAAAGGGAGCATTATATAATGCCCCTGGAAACGCAGGGGGTGCATTTAACGAGACCATTTCCAATGAAGGTGTAATGATAATAGATAAGTTTAATATACCTATAAATGATTTGGCATTGGTTCTATATTATAGAACTTTGAACACCGAACTGGGTAAGCAACAAAAAGATTATCCAAGAAATGGTGTTGAAATCCCAAATGAGATACCAAGGGTTCATCAAGATTTATATTTGGCAAATTATTTGGCTGCCCGTTCTGCTAAAAATAAACACAATCGTTCTGTAATCGGTACTAATAAATTAGAAAAAACACTTGGGTTTAAATTATCAAGTAGAATGGCATACGGTGGTTCGCCAGGTGATTTACGCACTCTATCAAACAAAATCATATCAGCTAATATTTGTTACATATATGATGTTGATTTGGATGCGGTGGTAGAAGTGCCAAGATTGAAAATGTTGAATTGGGCAATGTCAGCTGGTGGGAAATCAAATACAGGTGATACCGTAGTATTGGTTACAGACACAAACGGTAATATTTTATATGATGGGTGGTCAGACAAAAAATCACTAATGGATATACAAGCAAATGGTACATTAAATGATGATTTCACAAAAATCGTTACTCGTATCAAAGAATTTGTTAGTTCCGGTATGTTTGAACACGATAGTACATCCATTGCTGCTATTGATACGGTTAATAGGTATCAGAAAGAAGTCAATGAAATTGAAGAGGGGTATAAAAATGCGGCAATCGGCGAGGCTAATTATATAAAATCATTATCACCAGAGGGAATGCATCTAATATCATTGTGGATGGATATGCAGGAAACATTCTATAAAAAGAATGGCACTTCCAATCACATATCCGATTCTAAAAAACTGGATGACTACATTGGAGTATCAAATATAAAATATATTGATTGTTTGGTAAGTGGTGTTCACAAAAGTGCTACACGTTGTAAGGTGGTTAATCGAATCGCAATTATGGAAAGGTTGTGGTTTAATTATAATAAAAAAGAATTACCAATTACATTAGATACGCAGGGAATTATCAGTCTGGCTCGTGAAAGCGTGATGGGTAAGCACGGTGAATGTATTACGAAATTAAATTCACACATGGTTAATTATCATGGTTCAACATTACCATTGGGTAATATACTGTCATTTTATGATACCGTTGATATGTTGCAGATTTCTAAAATAGAAGTTCCAACATCTGATGATGATTTTGCTCAGTATTTGAAACGGAATACCAACTTAATTATGGGTGGGGTTATGATAACTCCAAACCTTATCAAAGCGAGTTTGGGCATTTCTAATTTGGAATCGTATATATCTACACATAAATTGGTAACTGAAAACAGATTGATGTATGATGCCAAGAAAAAATACGTTACAGGTAAAGTTACTCAATTAGTTAGTGTAAGTCCTGATGGTGTGCATACACGAATTGGTGAAAAGACATATAGGTCAAAACAGGGATTTTCCGGAAAGACTTCAAACACCATACAATGGTCGCCTGAAATGCAAAATAGTTTTAAATCAAACCAATAATAACTTGAATTTTTTCTGATGTAATTTGTCCGATTTTTCGGTGGATTGTTATTTTTTCTATATTTATAAAGGAACTAATTACACAAATCACCGATGAAATCACAATTATTATGCACATTTGCATCAAAACTAAATATTGAATCGTCATTAGATGACATCCAAGATACATATAAACTGGTGTACAATTACATATATGTACTACAAAATAAAGCAAATTTAGATGAAGTTTATATTACATACAACATAGATACTGATTTTATACCGGCTATACCACTTATCAATACTATTTTGGTACATAGAAAAAAGGAAACGAATACTCTATATACCATTAACGCATTGAATCAAATGGTTAAAGATGAAAACGAAGGTGTATTGGATAAGGGATTTGTGGTTGATTGGGCAAATTATAGAAATTCAATCATAGTCACATCTACAGATGGAACTCGTAAATTATCAACACGAATTTTCCAGATAATAGAATTAGAGCAAAACTAATAAAATAAATACGTTGAATTGTTTGGACAATCCAAACAATTTCCGTATCTTAGTTAAAATAAAAAAAAGTTACATGAATAAAGAACAAACTGCGGTTGAATTCTGCGAAGAAGTCTACCCTGAAACAACAGAAGAATTTAAAAAAATCGTTGGTGAAATGTATGTTACATTCTGCAAAAAACAACGAAATTACGGCCCTGGAAATATATCGGTGGGTACACCACTAAAAACCAAAGAAGAAGTTAAATTAGCGTTGACTGGGATTTGGTTTAGAATGAATGATAAAATCCAGAGATTACTACAAATGGTTGTAATGGGTCACCCCGATGAAGTGGGTGAACCAATCCAAGATACTTACGAAGATTTATCGGTTTATGGTATAATTGCACAAATTGTGCAACGCGGTAAATGGGCTAAATAATGAAAACAACTAAAGGTGTACAAAGTGGTAGTTTAAATGATACTGACTCCATTGAACCGTTGAGTATACTTCCCGGTCCAGGTATATTCACCACTCGTAATTCAATAGATAATTCATACACGATATCGGCACTTGCAGGAATAGATAATACTGTATCAATAAAATCCGGACCAGGTATTGTATCATCGTTTGATAGCAGCACAAACGAATATTTTATTGATACAGCTCCACCAATTACACGACATGATTCAAAACCAATTTTTATGGTGGGATTGCCAATTTCAACACCATTTGATACTGTGGAACAATCCACTATACATTTACGAGAAGTGATGTCAGATTATCATGTAATAGTATTACGAAATTCAACTGATGATTATACAGCAAAATTGTTTTCTGAACAGAGTACAGAGACAATGGATATTAAAGATATTAAACGATATATTGACCAAAAAATGAAGTCATAAAATTGTTAATAACTTTTAAAAAAAAAGTACCACTTTCACGGTAAACTTGATACTTATATGAACACACCGCGTGTAGGTAAAAGACACGTAAATAAAACCATAAACGAATACTTACTAAAAATTAACATTTAAAACAAAACGCATTATGGCATTAAACATTGACGCAATCCGCGGCAGACTGAACAAACTGCAAAACACTCAAAAAAAATCTGATATGTTGTGGAAACCAACCGCTGGTAAACAACAAGTTAGAATTGTTCCTTACAAAATTGATTTGGAAAACCCTTTCATTGAATTGTTATTTCACTACAACATTAACAACAAAACTTACCTATCACCGCAATCCTTTGGTCGGCCAGACCCTATTCTTGAATTTGCAAATAAACTTAAAAATTTAGGTGATAAAGATGATTGGAAAGCTGCAAAAGCAATGGAGCCGAAATTACGTACTTTTGTACCTGTAATTGTCCGTGGTGAGGAAGAAAAGGGTGTAAAATTCTGGGGATTCGGAAAAACCGTTTATCAAGATATCCTTGGTTACATTGCAGATCCTGATTATGGTGATATCGCTGACATTAAAACTGGTAGAGATATTACTATTGAATACGTTACAGCCGAAGCAGGTGGAACTCAATTCCCCGTTACGAACATTCGTATTAAACCAAATCAATCACCACTACTACAAGATGCTGATGCATCACAAGAGTTGATTGATAAACAAACTCCAATTACTGATATGTATTCAGAGTTATCTTACGATGAATTAAAAGCAGTTCTTGAAGGTTGGTTAAAACCGGAAGATGATACACCATTGGCAACTCCACCAAAATCGGAAAGTCAAAATATGACTACACCAACTAAACCAAAAGATGAACCAGTTAAGGAATCTAAACCAGTTGAACCTGTAACCCAACCAACCACACAAGCCCCAAGTGCAAAATCTGATGCAGTAGGGCAGGCCTTTGACGATTTATTTAATAACTAAATGGCTAAAGCTAAAGCTAAAGGCAAAGAGAGTGAACATGTTGACTTAGCAAGTACACTTGCGGACGAGTTAAACAAATTATCCAAAACACAAAAAGTAGCATTCTTCTTGGATGCTGATGATACACCTACAAACGTGGATCATTGGATTTCCTTCGGGTCTGCTATTTTAGATGTGGCGGTATCTAATCGAGCAAATGGCGGTGCACCAGTTGGAAGAATCGTAGAAATTACGGGTCTTGAACAAAGTGGTAAATCACTTGTATCAGCACATTTACTCGCGGAAACACAGAAAAAGGGTGGAGTAGCAGTACTCATTGATACTGAAACATCTGTTAGTAGGGAATTTTTGGAAGCAATCGGTGTGGATGTTTCAAAACTTCTTTATATTTCAGCAGATACAGTAGAAGATATTTTTGAATATGCAGAAACTATTATAGCAAAAGTCCGTGAAACGAGTCGAGATAAAATTGTTACAATAGTTGTGGATTCAGTAGCTGCGGCATCTACTAAAGTAGAATTAGAGGGTGATTATGACCAAAGCGGGTACGCAACCCAAAAGGCAATTATCATTTCTAAAGCTATGAGAAAAATTACCAATTTAATTGGGAGACAGAACATTTTGATGGTATTCACAAATCAACTTCGTGCTAAAATGAACGCAATGTTTGGTGACCCTTGGACAACAAGTGGTGGCAAGGCGTTAGCTTTCCATTCATCAGTCCGTTTACGATTGAAAAATATGGGTCAAATCAAAGTTGGTAGTAAACCGAATGAGAGGATTATTGGAATGAAAGTCCGTTGTCAAGTAATTAAAAACAGGATGGGACCACCATTAAGGTCGGCTGATTTTGATATATTCTTTGACAGTGGAATTGATAATCTTGGTTCATGGTTAAAAGTAATGAAGGAAAACGGATTAGTTAAACAGGCTGGTGCTTGGTATACTTACGTTGACACGGAAACTGGTGAGGAACATAAGTTTCAAGCCAAAGACTTTAAAGAGTTAGTGGAAGCACATCCAGATTTACAGTTGCAGATGTACATACGTATCTGCGATTCAATGGTTTTATCTTACAAGTCTAAATCTTCGTACGATCCTGATGAAATTACGATTGAAACAAATACTCCAGGAATGGACGAGTAGAGTACCATAATGTTAAATATAGTTTACATATCAACTACATATTGTAAACTATATTTAACATTATTATTATACAATAATAGATAATATGTTATCTATTTTGTACAAAATGTTCCATTATAGACAATATATTATCTATTATTATAAAATAATTAAAAATGTTACATGAGAGAGCTTTATAAGAATATTTTAAATTCAGTTGAAGATGATCATTCCCAAAATATTGATACACACCGTAATTCACGTGTACTCATTATTGATGGGTTGAATACCTTTATCAGATGTTGGTCATCAATCCCTACAATGAATGAGGATGGTGATCACGTAGCTGGTGTTACAAATGTACTATTATCAATTGGTTATGCCATAAAACAAACAAATCCCACCCGAGTTATCGTGGTTTTTGATGGGAAAGATGGTGCTTCCGGCAGAAAGAAGATTTATTCCGGATATAAAGCCAAACGAGGAAAAAACAAATTAAGAGTAAACCGCTCATATGCAGATATGATGAATGTTGAGGACGAGAGGGAATCAATGAAGCGGCAATTTATGTGGCTAACAGAGTTTTTACATAATCTACCTGTTACTACAATGATATATGATGGAGTAGAGGCAGATGATGTAATGGCGTATATCACAACTCACCTTTTAAAAGAGGGAGAGCAGGGGGTACTAATGTCAACTGACAAAGATTTCCTACAATTGGTGAATGATAATACAATCGTATGGTCACCTACAAAAAAGAAAATATACAATACTAAAACCGTTTATGAAAATTTTGGGATTCATTCCCGAAACCTACTATTATACAGAGTATTAGATGGTGATACATCAGATGAAATACCTGGTATACGAGGGTGTGGTCTAAAGACGGTTCACAAACGATTTCCAGAACTCACAGAGGATGTAAAACTTACCGTTGATGATTTATTAAGGTTAGCCAATGAAAAGAGTGGCAAGGTTAAATTATACGATGATATTTTAAAATCAAAAGACCAGATACTAATGAATCGCCGGTTGATGCAATTGGAAGATCCTGAATTAAGTGGTAGTACTAAAATGAATATATTAACAAAATTCGATGAAGTACCAAACTCAATCAATAAGTTAAATTTTATGAAAGTGTGTTTAAAATATAAAGTTACTGACAAGTTTACAAAAGATATACATGGTTGGTTAGGTGCTACATTCGGAACTTTAATTACGTAGTTGAAATATGAAACTAATACTAGGAGATAGCAAAATAAAACTAAAAGATTTACCTGAAAATTCGGTAGATAGTGTAGTTTTAGATGGAGAAATTTACATTGGACCGAAACAAAAGGAAATAATAGATAAATTCTTTAAATAAATGGACACATTAGAAAGATATGGTCACAGTTTTCAAACCAAAGCAATAACAGCATTAATATTTGATAAAAAGTTTTTAGATACACTTTCTGATATTGTATCACCTACACATTTTGAATCAGATGTAGATAAGTGGATAGTTGGCGAAATTATTGACCACCATTTACAATATAAAAAGCCACCAGACATTGATGTATTCAAAGTAAAGGTTTCAGAGTTAACGAATCCTGTTTTAAAATCAAATGTGGTTTTACAACTTAAACAAGTATTCACTCAACTCGGAACAACAGATTTAAAATTCATTAAGGATGAATTTAAGTCATTTTGTATCAATCAGAATTTAAAACAGGTAATTTTAAAATCGGTTGATTTATTAAACGCAGGTAGTTATGATAAAATAAAATCCCTGGTTGATGATGCGATGAAAGCTGGTGTTGATCTTGATTTAGGTCATGATTATCAACTTGATTTTGATAAACGGTTTTTAGATGAAGATAGAATCGTTATACCTACTGGTTGGGGAGCGGTTGATGAACTGATGAACGGTGGATTGGGAGCAGGGGAACTTGCAGTAGTAGTTGCACCAAGTGGTGTAGGTAAGACTTGGTTACTAACTTGTATCGGTGCTAACGCTGTAAAAGAGGGTAAAAGTGTAGTACACTATTCAATGGAACTTTCAGAATATTATGTTGGGGCTAGGTATGATACTGTATTTACACATATACCAAGTTCGGAATTAAAAGATAAAAATGCCGAAGTAAAATCTAAAGTACAAAATCTAAAGGGAAATCTATTGATAAAATATTTTCCACCAAAAGGGATTACAGTTGCGAAAATTCAACAACATATTGAACAACTAACTGCGGCAGGAAATAAACCAGATTTAATTATTTTGGATTATGCTGATTTAGTGCTACCAAAAAACGGTGGTGGTGATTCTGCATATCAAGAGCAAGGTGGAGTTTATATTGAACTTCGTGGTATGGGTGGTGAATTACAAATGCCAATTTGGACAGCATCTCAGACCAATAGATGTTTTTCGTTGGATACTCCCGTTGAGACACCAGCTGGTAAAATTGCAATTGGTAAGATAAAAGAAAATGATGAAATCTTAACACACGATGGTTACAAAAAAGTAAGTCACGTATTTCCAGTTGAAACACAACCTGTATATGAAATCACATTAAAAAGCGGGAAAAAAGTAAAATGCTCATTGAGACATGAATTTCCTGTTAATTATGGTAAACTAAAATCACTAGAAAGTGGATTAAAGGTTGGTGATAAATTATTTACAAAAAAATCATAAAAAGTTTGTGTATCCGTTCTGTTTTTATAAAAATCTTATATTTATAATAAAGAGATACTATGGAATTATATTATAAAAACACGGAGCATATTTTAAGAGTAAAACCTTTTAATGAATTTGAAAACATAACGGATAACATTGTAGAACAATTAAATAAAATTGCAATACAATTTACTAAACGAGAAATTCAAAGTAAAGCTTTACAAGTCATATCATTAATTAAATATAATGTAGGTGAGGACTGGGTGACATTGATACATAATAGTAAACAGTTCAAACGGGATAGTATAACATTAAATAGTTATATCGGTAGGTATGGTGATGTAGTAGGTACACAGTTACACACAGAACGTATTAACACATTTACGAAATCCGTGAGTAAAGATGCGTATGTTAAGAAACATGGCAAGAAAAAATGGCAAAAGTTATGTAAATCAAAGATTAGTTTTTCGGAACAACATTTTGTAGAAAAATACGGTGAAACCATTGGCATGGTAAAATGGCAGGAAACATTAACCAAAAAAATAAAAACTCAAAAAGAGAATTTTAAGAATAAAAAATGGAAAAACGGACGAACACTCACCGAATATCAGGATCGACATGGTATAGAAGATGGGTATAAACGATGGAAGTTACGAAATGATAAGCAACGATATAGATTATCTCGTGAATATTATATAGATAAATTTGGATTAGAACGTGGTTCGGTTGAGTATAGATTATATGTGGAACAAAATATCAGAAACTTCCAGTCACCAGGTGGATATAGTAAAATATCACAGAGATTATTTAATTCCATATATAAACAATTAGATATTAAATATCAAGCAAAATGTAAATATGCAACAAATGCAGGAGAAGAGAGGTTTTTTATGAATAATGATAAACTTATTTTAACTGATTTTAAATGTGGTAATAAAATTATAGAATTTGATGGTGATTATTGGCATATTCGTGATGAAACTAAACAAAAAGATAAAGTTAAACAAGAATTTTTAGAAAGTAAGGGGTATTTTGTTTTAAGAATAAAAGAATCAGAATACAATAAGAATAAAAATGAAGTTATAAACAAATGTATAAATTTTATAAATGAAACAACATAATTTAAACCCGAAAGATTTTGAAATGGATGAAATCGTTTCAATTAAGTTAATCGGTGAACGAGAAACTGTAGATATAACAGTAGAGGATACACATATGTTTTATGCAAATGGAATATATAGCCATAATTCAGGCATAGATTCAGAGGTAATAGAAGCAGATAAAATAGCAGATTCATATGCAAAAGTTATGAACGCTGATTTTATTATGAGTTGGAGTAGAAAGTCAAAAGATAAATTAAATAATACTGCAAGGGCGCATATAATGAAAAATAGATTCGGTCCTGATGGTATTACATTTCCATGTAAAATGGACACAAATACAGGCTTCGTTGAAGTATATGACGGCAATTCTGCCGATGGTATTTCTTCAAAAAATGATTCAGCACAAGGTGCGGTAGTTGAAAAGCAATTGTTGCACAAAAAGTATTTGGAGAATATGGGTTAAAATATAAACAATTAAACTATAAAACATGAAAACAATTTTAAAAGAATACATGAATGGTGTTGAAACTGATTTACAAAAGCGAATTAAGCAATTAAAAGTCGCAATTGAATGGGATAAATTATCAACTAAATTAAAATCTGAATTAATTTCCAATGCGTTGGAAGCTGCAATGAGTAAAGTTATACCAAATTGTGAAGCCCCCACAGTAGATTCTAAATCAGATGTATATATAAATGGAGTGGCGTTAGAAATAAAAACAACTTCAACAAGTTATACATGGCAAGGTGGTGAGTTTTCAAAAAGACCAGCGGATTATTTATTAGTTGGATATACTGATGATGGTGTCGGTAATAATATTAAGTTATTTGTACTACATACCAAATTAAAAGAATCGGATTGGATATCTTCTAAATCCGATAATTACTATGCAACGAGTATTCAATTGAAATATATTTTAAAAAATAATAAATATACGGTATTAACTGGTAATATTCAACAAAAGCGAACACATCCTCATATGGTATGTGTATAAATATATTATTACAATTAGGTAAACTTAAAATAATTAAACTATAAAAGAATGAGTAATATTTTAACAAAAGGAAAGCGTAAAAATAACTTCAAACCATTAAAGTTAGAATTAAAACTTCCACTTTGGATTTATGTTGGTGTCAATACGGATATCAACGGAAAGTGGTATTCTAAAATGGGACAGCATATTTGTGAAACCCGTGAAGAAGCTATCAAATATGCAATTAAAGAAACATTCGGAAAAACTACTGGATTGTTTAATAGAGAACAAATTGTTTATTGTGTAAATCATACTGAACATGCTAATACTCACAAAAAATTTAGAGAATTACAAAATTACGATAAATATGATGATTTTATCAGAACCGACTCACTTTTACCAAAATGGGCAGGTGTTGTTACAAATGATATTGGGCAAAAATCCCAAGAAATCCACTTCCATGATTCAGATGATACATTAGAAAGTATAAGAACACGCTGGATTGCTGGTATGGAATCTATTTTAAATAAAGATATAGTTCAAGCTACCGATGTATATACGTCTCGACCATTCATTTCTGATAGTTTTGTTAAAATTACAAATAATAAACAACTTAACATACACCAACATTTATTAGCAGGTTGTCCTGGTTCAGGAAAGGAAACGGGAACACTGAGTATTATTTTACATACACATGATTTGTATTATGATACAGATTTCAACGAAAATACAATACATGTATTAACTGCCACAATACCAAGTACGGCATTAGAATTAATAAAAGAATTAACTAATGTTAAAGGTATGGTAGATGGTCCAACTTATTACGATTATACTCGATTTAAAGTATATGTTCTTAGTAAATTTGAAAAATCATATAAAAGTACATTAACTGGTGATTCTAAAGACTGGTTTAACAAATATGTTGAAGTTATATCTGATATATCGGAAATACCACTACATCCGGATAAAAATGTCGTTCCTATTTTGATTGGTAGTTTTATTGATATGGGATTAAAAGCAAGTGGTGAAGTAAGTACATCCAATAAACTAAAAGACGTATATAGAGGACTTGAAGAACGAATTGGAATTCTTAGTATTGGTGAAGCACATCAATTTTTATCTAAAGAGGATAATAAAATTTGGAATCGTGTTAATAGTTTAAAAAGAAAATTTCTTCTATTGGTTACGGGAACTCCATATGATTATATTTTTAATGAGGAACAGCAACTATATTTCCCAGCATCACAAACATCACTATTTACAGTAAATGATTTGTTAGATGAAAAGGCAAGTGGGAATCCAGTATTTCAAAATTATCCAAATCCAAAATACTTTTCAATTAAATTTATTTTCAATGAAATTGAAAAGGAATTAAGAAAGTATGGAAAAATTGTTGATGATGATAAATTTACATGGAAGAAACTACTAACATCGGTAAATGATGCTGGTGATTTCAAATATAAGTGGGCTATTATCAAAACATTCAAACGTTTGTTGGATGTAACAGTTAATCCAATGACAGGTAAGCCAGATGGATTGAGTATTGAGTCGGCTGATTTATGTGATGCAGCTAAAAGACATTTAATTTTCGCATTACCAAGTGGTAGTAAAGATTTTTCTGTAAATGTATATATTCCAAAGCTTGTTAAATTATTAGAAGATAACAACGCTCTTGGTAAATACCAACCACTTGTTGTTTATGATAAAACGGATTCATTAAGTACTATAAAAACAACAATCGAAGGGAATTTAACTCCAACGGTAACATTTACATGCAACCGATATTTAACAGGAACCGATATTCCAAGATGGGGAAGTGTTGTATTTTTAAGACCCATTGGTGATAGTATCAAATTATTCGAACAAATTAGAGGTCGAGTAATGAGAGCTCTTGTTGGGGGTGTAAAGCCTGATTGTGGTATTTTTATTGGAGAATTGGATGAAGCAATGATATTGGAAGTAAAAGCACAATATCAATTATCATTAAATAAAGGATTAAATTTATCACATAAAGCAGTTTTAACTAAAACATTACAAAACTATTCATATTTCCATGAAAAAAATGGAGAATGGTCCGAAATAGAATTTCCCGATTTGGTTTCTCAAATTGAAGAAGCATCAAAAACAGGAACATACGGTGTACGTTGGTGTATTGATAACTTAAAAACACCTAAAGATTTTGATTATAAATTTAAAACCAAAAGTGGTAAAGTTGAAGTAATTATTTCAGATAATGGAAACGCAGGTGGTAAAAATAAGAAAACAGTAGTTATTGGTAAGCAAACCTATTTGAAATTATTTGATAAAGAACAAGATAGAATTAAAAACTATCGTGAAATGGTTAAGAGACACTTAGCTAGATTGCGTTTTTTAAGTTATATCAACGGATATCAAACAATCCAAGAAGTAATAGAAGTTGTTACAGTTGCAATTGAAAATAACGATACTAATATAACCGATATGATTGGAATTGGTGTTGAATTTGTACCTACATATTTAGATGGTGGTCAATTAGATATTCAATATACAAATAGTTGGATTCACAAATTAAATACGGATGATATAACAATAAATGAGGTATTGGAATTATTGGGTTCGAAAGAATTACACGATGAAGAAACTGCATTTTATGGAACACCGCAATGGTTATTTGAAGAAATGATTCAAAAATTGTTGGGAATTGAAACTATCGTTAATCCAACGGTATTAGACCCTTCTGCTGGTAGAGGTACATCATTAATTACCATGATTCAGTTGTATAAAAAACTTGGCATTGAAATTGATACTACTAATATTTATTATAACGATATTGATACTACTTTATATAAATTGTTTTTGAAATTAAACAAGCAATATAATTTAGGTATTCCTGAAAAAAATATATTTAATGATGATGCACTTGAACCATCAAATAAATTTAAAAAAATACTTATGAAAAAATTTGATGTAGTAGTGGGGAATCCACCTTACTCTAAAAAAGTCGGGCTGGTGAAAAATGAACCAATTTGGCATGAGTTTGTTAAAAAATCTTTGGAATTATGTAGTGAAGGTGGGTATATATCATTAATACATCCATCTGGTTGGAGAAATGTAAGTGGAAAATTTAAAGAAACCCAAAACGTAATAAAGAATAATAACTTAATATATCTTAACATAAATGACGTCCAAACAGGTAAACTATTATTTAATGTAACAACCCCATTTGACTGGTATATCTTACAGAAATCAATTTATAATGGTAAGACACTGATTAACTTTGATAATAATGTTAATAATATTGTTGATATATCACAAATGGAATATATACCAAATTCTAATATGGATAAGATCAATAAATTAATGGTGACCGAATTTGGTGACACTGTAAATGTTTTATATAGTAGAACTTCATATGGTTCTGATAAATCTAATATGAATCGTGAAAAAACTAATGAATTTAAGTATCCATGTGTATATAGTATTGTTGGTAATGATGAACCAATTCTTTTTTATTCAAATGTAAATGATAAAGGTCACTTTGCGATTCCAAAACTAATTTTAGGTAATGGCGCAAATCCAAAATGTTTTATAGATTATAATGGAGATTATGGATTAACTCAATTTGCGTTTGGTATTATAGATGAACCAGAAAATTTAGAAAAAATAAAAATTGTTTTGGAGAGTGAAGAATTTCAAAAAATAAATTTATCTACTAAATTTGTTGCAACAGGAGGAAACCCATTAGTATATCCAAGAATAATATCAACATTCAGAAAAGATTTTTGGAAGGAATTTATATAATGATGAAAGAATATATAGAACATAGTAGAAATTTTGATTACATGAGTGGTATCCAACGTGATAAATTACGTGTAAAGGAAACCGCAGAAGTATTTACACCAACCTGGTTGGTACAACAAATGTTGGATAAATTAGAATCTGAAAATTCAGAACTCTTTACAAATCCAAATAAAACATTCTTAGACCCAAGCTGCGGTGACGGACAATTCCTTTCAGAAGTAATAATACGCAAGATGGAACGTAGTGGGTGCTCATTAGAACAGGCACTATCCACAACATACGGGGTTGAACTAATGGAAGATAACGTAAAGATGTGTAAAGAACGTTTAGCAGGACCGTTGCCAACAAAAGAAATATTAGATATTTTAGATAAAAATATAATATGTCATGATGCACTCACATACCATTATAGATTTGATGGTACACACGGTTCTGTAACGGCAGGGGCAATAAAATTAAATCAGTTTTTTAACCACGCTACTGGTTCATGGGAAACTAATTCAACAGAGAAAATATATGATAAAACACGAAAAATTTAGTGAATTTGTGGAGTATGACAATTTGTCATTAGAGTATGACAAAGTTACACATAATATAGATGAACAGACTGATATTGAGTATGCATTGGATGTAATTTTTCAGTATCATAGGGAAATTGGATTTCCACATTACACCGTTCATGAGCATAAAAAACAAAGTGATTTGCGTTCTTTGAAAAACTTCGATGAACAATCAATTTTCAAAGATAAGAAAGTAGACCAAACTATGCATGGGTTATCGTTGGCATGGTCATATCACCCACATTGGGTAGATGTGGCATGTGGCTCACAAACCGAAAGTCCAATAGAACGATGGA
>Ga0209414_1000133_pt1 | contig 33029 bp, 39 predicted proteins | sample LakVidmifraction_4_FD_181154 | JGI IMG/M metagenome (GOLD analysis project Ga0209414, IMG submission 181154) | Hypersaline microbial communities from Lake Vida, Antarctica - Brine Hole Two &gt;0.2 micron (SPAdes) (version 2) | ecosystem: Environmental > Aquatic > Non-marine Saline and Alkaline >...
TGCTATTTATAAACGCAAAATTCAGAAGTACATATTTTGAAAATCAAATGTACATAAAACGGAATTCAAATGTACATAAAAGCATAAGCATTAAACAGCTATTAAATAACAAGAAAAGGCCCGTTACATACGGGCCTTTTGCATTCACTAAACCTAAAACCAGACTACAATGGAAACAATTCTTTTGGTGCTGCAAAGCTATAAGGAAAGTCAGCCGAATTCCAACGGGCTGAAACCATCATATACCTATCACCTTCTAGGTCTTCTTCAGAGGCTACACGGCAAAAGAAGTCAATGGTAGCAACCTCTAAGTCCTTACCTGCTGGTACATACATCTTATTGTCGTGAAACATGAAACCTATTCCATACTCTTTTGACTTCAATAGCTTGTTATAGAAAGCTAAATTAACATCAACGCCCTTATGTCTAAAGGGTATATTGTAAGTCTTGTTACTAAATTCCGTCTGTGTACGGCCTATCCCTGGTACACTGTTTTCGGTGGCCTCAGGGAAGTTACCAGTCACAGGATTGATGATCACCAAGTCTTTGGCTGTTATACCAGTATCCCAGGTGGCTTCTGTATCATCAAGTGCCGTAATGTCAAAGCCCTTCTTAATAAGGACTATCCCAATTATTCTACTATTTTCCTTCACTCCTGGGTCAGTGGTAAAGTCCGCTAAAACGGCTGCATCGTCATAAGTTGTAATTGCCATGGTAATTATAAATTTAAGTTTAACATATATGTCTAAATATTGCCTAAGGCGTAAACCTGCTCCATATTTGATAAGATAGCAGCGTACACCTTTTCGGCTAAAGTCTTGCCAAGAAAGGCTGAAGAAGGTGCCGCCTGCCAATATTCTAATTGCGTAATAGACCCTTCGGGGTAATTACCCTGTTCATCGGGGTACACAAAAGCCCCTGTAGCAGGGGCAACCCTACTACCCTTAGTTGAACTTGACCATTTAAGGGTGTTAAACACCCTGATGTCATTTGCCTTTTGCTTGTCTGTTAGGGATTCATTTTGCCTGATCACATTAAGTACAGGCGTATCAAAACCGCCTTGTTCATCCTTTGTCCAGAATTCTAGCAGTATAGTAGCTGTCATTTCAAGGTCGGAATCAATTTCTAGCTTATGATGGACCAGCTTAATAAGGTAATCCGAATGTCTATGCTGTATAGGTACAGGGAATGTGAGTAAATTCATGGCTAAAGTTTGTTTTGATGGATATTATATACAGATGCTGAAAGGCCTGTTATAGGGCTTGGTTGTGTGTACATGGCTGCGGTAATGTCTCCAACATTGGCAACTTTCATGACGGAAGTTGCCGAAAATGGAATGGCGTAAATGCAACCGTTCTGAGCCAGAGTTCCACCTACATAGCCGTTAGAATCTATTGGAAAATCTTTTTTCGTTTTTGTCAAAGGGTCTATTTCTGTAATCGAAGCGTATAATCTAGGAATACCATAAACTTTGCCGTTTGGAGCCGTGCAACCTCCTTGGAATAGTGCGCTCCCACTAAAAGTGACAAAAGTGCTTGTGGTGTCGTTTGAAGGGTCTATCTGAAGCACAGAACCCATGTTGAAGGGCAACCCATACATTTTGCCGTTAGAAGCTAAGTAGCAGCCCCAGTACTTATTCGCAGACCCTCCAAGGCTGCCAAACGTGCTTGTGGTGTCATTTGATGGGTCTATTTTCAAAACGGTGCTCGCATTTCTCGGCACACAATATATATCCCCATTGGCAGCCAGTGCGCCACCTGAATACCTGTTTGACCCGCCAATGCTGCCAAAAGTAGTTGCCGTGTCGGCTGTGGGGTCTATTTTCAAAATGGTGGAAGATGTGAAAGGAACTCCGTATACCATTCCGTTATCTGCCAAAACGGAACCTACCCATTTTGCGCTGCCAGAAAGACTCCCGAACGTGGTCACTGTGTCATCTGAAGGGTCTATTACTAATATCGAGCTTGAATTATAAGGTGCACAATATATCTTTCCATTTGAAGCTAAGACGCCGCCAATCCATTTTGCGCTGCCAGAAAGACTCCCGAACGTGGTCACTGTGTCATCTGAGGGGTCTATCTTAAGTACCGAGGTGGAGTCGTAAGGCACGCCGTATATGCAGCCGTTTCCAGCAAGCACGCCTTGTGCCCATTTGTCACTTCCTGCCAGGCTTCCAAAATAGCTTATTTTAGGGCCACCATTACCAATCGTACTTCCAAAAAACTGATTAACTGTCCTTATCATAGCGTATCTTGGCTTATAGTGTAATTAACTGCTTTAACGTCACCTGCATTGTCTTTGTCTATTATAAATAGATACAGGTTGTCAGTGTCTACTACGTATTCACCAGACAGGAGCCTTTTAGTCACTCCACCAGGCACGGATATAGCCGGTTCTGATGCTTCGTTGTGCAATACCTTAACCATCACACTATCATCAGCATAGACGGTGGCTATAGTTAAGTCACCTGTTATGGGTGTGCCATTCATACCATAAGCCCTTGGTCTATCAAAATTAAGTGTGGCGCCTGTAGAGGGTACAAAAGACCGTCCATTCCAGCTAATCCAGTTTGTCCCCGCTGGGAGGTCATCATAAGCAGAATCATTCAAAAGGCTTAAATCCTTCACCGTGCTATTCTTAACACCTAAGTAATCAAAGAACAAAGTCTGATAAAAGGCTGTTTTCTTCACGAATAGAGTTGCTTCAGCGGTTCCGGTGGCCACTAAAATAAAGTCTCCTGATTCAAATGAAACATCATTTGTTTGTATTTTCACTTTCTCAGTGGCCACTCCAATTGGGCTATTGGTAGTTACAAAATTAACCGTTACATACCCGTTCAAAGGGCGTGCATTAGAAGCAGCGTATTCTGAAGCCCAACCAATGAAGCCTATTTTGAAGTCATAAGCCGTGTTTTTTAGTAGGGTTTGTTGCCAGATTGGGGCGTACTTGTTTTGTAGCCCCGCTTGATTTTTCGTGTTATAGACCAAAGAAGGGGCAATGGGCTGTGATGAATCTTCACCAGAAAAAGGTCTATATATGGTGTGTATGGCAATATGCCCTCCTGTAGCTGGATTGGGTACAGCTGGTTCGGGGTCAGCGGTACCAGCTTCAACAGCAGGCGTGTCATCCGCTGAAACACTTATTATATCAAACCTATTATTGGGATCTGTCGGGCTTACTGTCAAAGTCAAATCACCTGTAAAAGTCTTTATCACACCAGCCCAAACCCATTTCAACCCGGTCAAGGTTGCGCTTGTAGTGCTATTGATCACTAATTCACCAGGTGTCACTATCCTATTACCTGATTGTGGCCCTACAGGCAAATCAAGAAGCGTAGCAAAAGGATTTTCAGAATCAGGTAGGTTTGCGGCCGATAAAGCCGCCAATATAGCTGCACTAAGGTCTAACCCTTCAGGTAGGTTCTTGATAGCTGAAGCATCCAGCCTATCAGTACCTCCAAGAGCTGTCAATAAGTCCCTTACCTGTTCAGCTGTCACACTATCCCCTGTAATAGCAGACAATAACTGACTGAAGGACAATTTCAAATCCTTGTTTTCAGTAAAGCCCCTAATAATCAACAAGTCATTATTGACAATCGACCTTTCTAATGCTGTTAATTCCGGTATTGATTTATTGTTTGACATTACGGATTGATTTTTAGTTTGGTATCATTGTCAATTTTCAAGAAGCTGTCTCCACTGTCTACGGCTTGTGAATCGTCTCTATTGTTAGCCGTGAATTCAACCTCTTCCAGTCTTATCCCTGCATTTGCAAAGGGGTCAGGAAGGAAGTATTCAGGCTCCAGGCTTTCTTCTGACTGCATGGCCACAGCATTGATATAGAAGGAATCATGGCCTAGAGCTATGGCCAACTGTGTGAGCAGGTAAGGAGGCACCTGAAAGATTTCCCAATCCAAGCTTTTGGTTACAAATTCATCAAGCTTGATCAGTTTTGCATCTGTCTCCCTATTGATTGTTTTTTCACCTCCTGGGAATGCTTGGTATAGCCTGCTTTTGATCCATCTTTCATGCACTATTCCATTGCCATAGAAACACCCAAATTCATCATTGTCACTGGTGTAGCTCACTATCTGGTAATCGTCCAAATCTCCCATTACTTCCAATGGTTCTGATAGTGCAAAAGTATCTGTGAAATCATCGTCTGAAACTTCTATCTTTAGCTGGAAACGGCCAATAGTGGCCATGGTTAATGATACTTCATAGACATCATAGGGCTTCACATCGTACTTGCCAGACACTTCCACCGCTATAGTTCCGGTGATTGGCACCAGATAGTTAACTACCATTGCTTTGTAGCCCCTGGCTTCGCCTATTCCGGTTGTCACATTGGTGACCTGTACCTGTTGGCTAATCTGATCACTTACCAGGTTAATAGTGTTTCCCACTTGGCCATAACTAGGGAAGGCCCTGTTAGGAAACCATACTTGCAAGCCAACCACTGTAATGTCATTGACCGCAAAGCCAGGCACTGAAAGCAATTGATTAATGTTTTCTTCCACTTCTGTGGCTGATACAATCACATCGGCCCCACCGTCTAAGTCAACCAGCCTGATTTGATTGCCTGAAAAGCTACTCCCAAACTGAACCTTCAATACCTGGTCTTTTTTGACCACCTGGTAAAACGCTTTGTCTATTATACCAGGATGCCTTTCATCTGCAAACAGGGGCTTTCCTTCTTTCCTGAAAGTCACAGCTGTAGCCACTGGCAAATGAAAATAAGCTACACGCCCAGGAGCGGGCAACGGGTCTGGGTCTGGCAGTGGGGTAGGTGAACCACATTGATCTATATTGATAGTAATTACCTCACTGGCAGCATTAATCTGATAGGCTGTTTTTCCGATCCTGAACCACCCTGCACCATCATAGTCCAATAGGGTGTCTATTACATCTTTGTATAGGGTAGACCCTATTTCTAAATCACCATACCAATAGACATACGCCGAACCCCCAAAGGTGCAGACATCACCAGCCAAATCACCCATTTGATTACCAACACCGTCATTAAACCTGTACAGTGCCGAACTCCTATTGGTAACCCGGCATTCTGAAGTATTCCTCTGAATGACTACTTCACCAAACGGTGCCAATTGTTGCTTAATCACTTGGTACTTGTCAAAACCTAGGCATTCATCATAGATGGCAACGCCAAAGGTGCTTGTGACACCTGAAGGGGTACCAATTACATAAGCCCCCACAAAATCAGCCGAAACGAATTTGGCCACATCGTCAAAGTAGATGTCATACAGCCTGTAGCCTGCCCAGAAATCCCCCTCTATAACTTTATCTAAGAATATTTTAGCCATTGTAGTTTGCCCTTAATAGTGTAAAATTAGCCTCGTTATTCTCACTCCTTGAACGCTCTAGCAGGTACCCATGTATGGTTTCATAGGGCGTTATCACCTGAATGATTTCAAACATTTTTTCTTGAATTTGCCTGTCCTGAGTAGTCGTTAGCTTTGCTTCAAACTCATATATTTCAGGAAAGAAAAGAGGTCTTTGCATGGCCCTGGACTGTATCGATTTTCTTTCTTCACGCAACCTATTTTCACCTGTTTTCAGTGTCTGAAGGTTAGAAGCTGATTCACTGGTAGTGTATCCCAATAACCCCTGCTTCTTATAGTAGTTGCTGGCTATATAATTAGTGTGTCTGTCCAGGCACCTTGACAGGTGTAAATCAAGGTTGTAACAGCTTTCAGGATCAACCACACCACTCACACTTTCAAAGCCTTCATTGGTTCGGCTCTTATACCCTTCTCCTTCCCTTACCAAGCTTATCAAAAATTCATCATTGTCGTACTTTTCATTTTTAGAAGAACTACCTACCTGTCTTCTTTTTTGCTCTATAGCGTACATGCTGGCTATGTATGGATTCAGCAAATCAAGCTCATTGTTGACAAATAATCCCGGTATGATATAGTTACTTTCGGTGCAAAAATCATCTTGACTATTGCTTATTTCAGTTTCATGATTGGTGTACCCAACGTTCACCTTATTGTGTATCATCTCTTCAGCTACTCGCTTACGAATGTTCCAAACCTTTGTAAGGGTAATGCCTACTTTTCCTTTGAAAAAGTGGCCCATTTCTTCAATTATAATTTTCTCAGTCCCGTCTGGCAAAACAACAACGGACATGCCTAAATTATAAGCGCATTTAAAGGCTTTTAAAAGCTTGTTTAATGTCGTTTTAATGACTCCTGTTTTGTTAGAAATCTTAGCACCTGAAGTAAGCATATTCAGGGCAGCCGCGCCGTCCACATTGTAACCAATATCAGTCCTCCCCAGTACGGCACTTGAAAGGATGGCCCGCTTATCAGTTACATGTTTCAATACCTGATTAAAGGCTTCAAAAGCCAGAAAACCACCCACTTCTTTGGCTTCAATATAGGTGTTGGCATCTACCAAAAATCTATCTTCATCCAATTCTGGGTAACGGCTAAACCCACTAATACCAACCTTCGCAGTAAAGTTGCGGTTGCACACACCATAAAAGTAAAATGCATCACCGGGAATAAGGGCAATAGTAGCATCTAAAGTGACTGCAAAAAAACTATAAGTGAATCCATCCACCACAGATTGGTAGGTAGTGGTGACCAATACAGGCGAACCGTTATTTACACGGTAATAGAATTGGATTTCATCTTCAAACCCACTACTACTGTCCACCGCAAAGAACACGTCAAAAACATGATCTCCACCTTCTTCACATTTGTACACCGGAAACACTTCACTTGTAGCAATGGTTATACGTTCTTTTTTCCATCCCTTAAGTTCGTCTTTTGGGTAGTCATCCCAACCTATTTGAAGCAATTGCCCTGATGTCATTGGCAAGGCTTTTTCACCTGTCCACCTGTTACTTTGGCTTTGAACAATTAGCCTACTGTGAAGGCTTGGGGTTATCTCATCTTCAGAAAAAACAGCGGTGCCACCAATCGAGAAAATAGAAGACAATTCTACTTCAGTATTGCCCCTGTTTTTTATTCTTTCCTGTATGGTGTTGGGCGTAGCCATCACCTGCAGTTCTGAAGGTCTTATTTCTATTCCTTTTAGTATAAGTACCCCTGAAAAATACTGTTCATAATCCCTGATCAATGGATTGTACTCAAACACCCTAAAAGTGACACTTGCATTGTACCCAGCCTTATTAAAAACATCCTGTACATAGGCTTTTGCATCCTTGATGAAAACAATGGGGCTGGTGATTTCACGCGTGACACCATAGGTCTTCATGTCCCTTACAAGTCGGGTTTCTCTATCCCTCCATGACATGGGTTCGTTCTGGGTTTCGTATTCCCCACGCTCTTCACTGTTCAATATAAAACGCCACTTAATCATATAACCAGTCCCTTTGTTGTTTGATGGCTCTTGACCTTGATTTTTCACGCTGTGAAACGCCCGAACGGTCAATTATAATGTCCGTTCCTTTGTTGCTCTTATAAGCCTTTTCAAGCCTATACAATCCTTGTAATAAAGCGGTGTCAGTTCCTGATTTCTCCTTGGCAGGAGGGTTCATCACATCAGCCCTAAGCTTCAATGGTACCTTATCCATGGCAATCCCTAGAAGCTTTTCATAAGTAAAGTTTTTATCTTCAATAATAGGTTTTAAAATGTCTCTGAACTTATTGGTACCTGAAGCATGCACCACGGATTCACCCCGTGACAGGCGGGCAGTAATCGAATCACTTGTGGCATTACCGGGTCCTTCCAGGTCAAACACACCGTCTTTGTATTTTGGAACTGGCTTTGCCATTACTACACCCGCTTGAATTGCCGCCTGAGCGACAATAAAAGCCGAAAATGGAAGACCAAAAGTTCCGGGGCTTAATTTAATCGCTTTTGATATTCCTACAGCTGCATTAATTCCTATTTCAAACAATGCAGTAGCCTTGTCCATGTTTGCCTGTTTGACCTTTTCGGCCCTAATTTTCTCGTTAAACTTTTTGGTTATGACTTCACGTTGTTGGACATCATCACCAGCCAATGCCAAGCTAGCTTCTTTTTCAGTTTCCAACTGGCTTATTCTTTCCTGTGAGGCAAAATAAAAAATATCTGATATACCCGAAGCTACATTTAGGGCCGTGGATATGCCTTCCCGCATTACTTTTTCTTTGTGCTTTGCAAGGTCTTCATCTGCATTTTTATCTTTTTTGGTTGCTTCTTTTTGATCGTCTACAGCCTTATCAAGCCCATCCTTGGCCGCCTCTTGTACTTTCTTAAATGTCTTTGCCGTACTTTTTTCCAGCCCTTCAAATGGATCACGTTTTCCCGTGTCGATGCCTTCAGCTATCAGGTTGATCAAACCAAGTTCCTGCTGAAGCTTTTCTATTCTGGCGTCTATTCGGCTTACTTCAGCTCCACTCCCAGCCTGTGACCTTTCTTTTTGAGCCTCGGTAATATCATGTTCCAGTTTGGCTATAAGTCCAAGCCCGTTAATTCTGTCTTGTTCAGCCTGTATTTTAGCCCGCTGCACTTCCAGAGCTTCTTCAGCTTGTTTCTTAGCCTCTTCATCTGCTTCTACCTGCGCACGCCTGGCTTTGCCTTCAGCTTCGAAATAAGCCCTGCCAGCATCTGCCAAAGTGTTGTAATAGTCATTCTTCCTAATTTCTACATAGGTAGACCACAGCCCCTGCACTTCTTTGATGTCTTCGCCTTCCTGCTCAAAGATTCTAAGGAAATCCATATAGGCGGTACTTCCCTTTTCCAGCTTGGTAAAATCTATTTCATCAATTGGTTTTAATAGGTCTTTGACAAGTTTCCCGCCGTTGGTAAGGCCTAAATCCAAAAGAGCCTTTTTGGTCTCAAAGCTCCAATCTTGAACTGACTTAAAGGGGTTAAGACCTTCAGCAAATGCTCCAAAGTTTCTTAATGTGGTGATTAATGTATTTAGTTCTTTGATGGCAAAAGCGATTACCCCGGTGGAGCCTTCACCTATTTCTTTCATTAGCATTGTCCAGTTGTCAGACAAATTAGACAGTTGGCCGCCTATAGTGGCAGACACTTCAGCCATAGCACCGGAAATACCCGCTGCATCTCCAAGGGCTAAAATATATGACCTCATGGCCTCATCCGTCTTGGCTACTTCTGTAGTCACCCCCTTAAAGGTGAACTTCACCCGGTCACCCTCTGAACTTGCTCTAATACCAAATTCCTTCAACCTTTCAAACTCCCCTGTTTGTGCATCAAGGATAGCTTCTGTTAGTTGGTCAAACTCCTTTCCCATAGAGGCGGCCAAATCTCCCATTTGCCTAAGCTGTTCCCTTGTAGGCTTAAATCCCTGATTGGTAAGCTTCACAAAACTTCTAGTAAGCTCTTCTACTTGAAAGGGGGTGTCACTTGCAAAGTCGGTAATCATCTCCATGGCCCTTACTGCATCGCTTTGGCTCCCAAGTGCCACCCTTAGCATGGCTTCCATTTTTTGGAATTTGGCTGTCACATCCACCACTTTGCTGCCAAGGGAAATAATGGCCTGAATAGAAAAAGCCGCCAACATAGCGGTACCCACACTTTTGACGGTTTTATTAAGACTTTCTAAACCTCCTTTTGCCTGCATGGAGGCTTCACGGGACTTCTTACCACCGTTTCCGATGGCTTTATTCATGTCCTTGATCTCCTTTTCAGACATGCCCGCCTTTCTGGCTATCTCATCGAGATACTTCTTAACAGATTCAAAAGACCTGTTGTCAATATCTGCTCGTAAAGGTATATTAGCCATTTTTCTTTCGGTGTAATTTGGTTTTGACTTCCAGCCATCTATAGTAATTTTCTGATGTCCCGGCTGAAATCTCCTTTGCTGCTAGTTCATTGCCATCACAGTACATTAGGGTGATGTATTCATGTTCATTCAGTGCCTTTATTATTTCGCCATGGTAAGAATCCGCCTGTAGCTTTCGGCCTTCACCTGGCTGCCTTTCAAAAAGGCTTCTATGTCTGGTAGTGATGCTTCGCCAATACCCTGACAGTGCTTTATGAGGGTAGCCAAAAAAAAAGACTGATTGGGTAGGCTTTTGAAATGAGCCACTTTCTTTTGATTGTAATCAAAATCAAAAGTAGTTAAGTCTTCTTTCTTATCGAAGTACAGCAAGGCCGCTATCCAATAGTAGGTTTCCACAGGCGTGACATTAGCCAGGGTGTCACGAAGCATGAAGACCAGACCATTGAATTTGCCACTATCACCATTTTCAAACGCCTTTGTAAGGCCATCTAAATAGGTGTTTAAAAGCTGTTCATCTACGTTTAAATCCAATCTTTTTGTCAAGTGCAGGTAATGGATAAACCGCCCCTGTGGCATGTCAGCAGGGGCGGCAAACTTATAGTAGCCCGGCAACCCGGGCAATGGTTGGATTAGTTTTTTGTTTACCTTGTCAAGCGTTATGGCTTCATAGGCCATTGGGGTTAGCCATTCGATCAATTTAGATGCAAATCGTTTGATCATTACAGTAACCCGGTTAATACGCTGATGATAACTTGAAAGGCCGTTTGCTCAATGAAGCCAAGGCCATGAAGCAAGGAAAGCAATACTACTCCACCTGCTAAAATCTGCCCTGTTAGTTCACTGCCTTTGATGTTTCCTACACCGCCTTCAAGTGACTTGAAGTTGTCAATCACACCGCCCACTATGGGCAGTTCTCTGATGGCTCCACGCACCACACCGCCAAGCAGACGCCCAACGGTTGTATCTTTGAATTTCTTTTTTTCCTGCATTTCAATTTCGTTTTATTGGTTAATAAGATTAAGCCTGTCTATCCACCCTCTAGTAAATGCCTCCTGACTACTGTCATTGTCAATGATGTTCAAGTAGTGCCTTCCTTGCTGCACATTCAGTAGGTTATACAGGTGCCTGGTGTCATTTTGGTTCAGCTGGTTGATACGTCCTACAGTCAATATGCCTATATACCCATCTACTTTCAGTTTTGAATCAGCATTCCCACGGCAAAGATAATTAAATCCTGTTTGTAGGAAAACCGCTGCCCTCCTGGTACCCATATTCACGCCTATGTCAAAAAGCTTGTCTTTAGTTTTCTGATCATTGAGCAATTGAAGGCTGTTTGCTTCCCAAAAGAATTCCAGATAAAAAACCTTGACTGCCTCATGCAAAATCCCAATCCTTTTTAGGTTGCGTGGAAAGTTCGATTCCTTTTTTGAATCATCAATGATTTTCCACCCATACCATTTTGGATGGTGTACCCTCGCTATTCCCATATAGGTTTCACCACCTCTGTCAGCTGCATTGGCTCCCGTACCTGCATGGTAGCCACCTTCATGGCCCATCACTTTATCGTAAGCTATCTTAAAGTCAGTCATTTTAATTGTCTTCAAAAGGTGGTTTAATCTTCTTTTTTTCCTCTATGCTTCGCTCCCACTTTTTAAGGTACTTCGTTATGAAAAAACCAATCAAAGCCCCAAACGCAGCAATGAGAGAGGAAGAAAGTAGGCGAACTAGCTCATTTATTAGTTGTTCACTTGCTGCGTAAGCAGTGATAAAGCTCCCTATAGAGGCAATGGCTGTGCCTACTTTCTGTCCTAAATCAACTTGCATCTGTCTTATTGTTTAAGGTGAAAAATGAATATAAGGAAAGGCTCCCCCTTCCTTATATTGACTATGCTGGTACGCCTTGGACAATAGCCACAACGCCAGCTGCCCTTCTTATTCTACCCCCTACACGTAGCAAGGCACTGTATACATCACCCTGATAGGTGGCATCGTCCACGTTTTCAAAGAATTTCACTTCGCCCATGGCTTTTTCTACAGCATTCTTTTGCCAACACAATACCCCTGCATTGTGAGTAGCTGCACCAGCTGCACCAGGATCAACTACCACGGGGGTCGCTGCATTGGTAAACCTTAATACTTCTGCACGCTCCATTATATTGAACCCGTATAGCTTCATTAGGAAGCCTTCTTTGAGGTTCAATTCACCCCCATTAACACCGTCTCTTTTGATCAAATCAGGATCGTCTTGGAGTTGGCTAATCATCTCACTGTCAAACAGGGCATACCTGTCTTTTTTGGAAATCTTAGCTTTATTCATCAAGGAACCTGCTGCCTTCAGGTCACCTTTGACGAATGCAAATCGGTTCCCAGTGGCAGAGGGCAAATGAGACAGCACAGCTGTAGCATCAGCCCCTCCAGTGGTTCTAATAATTTGCCCCGTGACAGTTGTTCCATTCATCGTTTTGCTAAACCAGTCTTTAAGAATCCAATTTCCGGAATCTTCATTAATTGCCCCTGAATGCTCTTCTATGGCTGATTGTCGCTTGTCATAAGAAAGCTCTACTTTGTCAGCATCTACAATATGTATTGGTTCAGTAGAATAAACATCTATGGCATACACGATATCACTATCTGCCCTTTGGGAGACTGTTAGGGGCCAATTAGTATTGTTTTTAATTACTGTTGGTTTATCTCCTATTACAGGGATGTGAACCACTTTGCCTTTGAGGACATATTCATCACCATTAAATGCATAGTTAAGGAATGGATTTTCTGAATAGAGATTCTCTATGAAGTCACTTTGCCACATTTCTACCTGCACGGCCATCGGCAATACCGCTTTCATTTCCTTTGGCATCACCATGCCAGCGGTGAACACTGTCCCTGCCACTGCATAGGCATTAAGGCCAATGGATTGACCTGCTACCCCCATAAATAGGGCTACTAACACATTAAAGAGGACTGCGCCCCACTTGATATTTTTCATAATATGGTATGTTAAATGATAGATTGGTTACGTTATTTTTTGGTTGATTTTTAGATGGTTACCCTACTCTTTGTAAGGAACGCCGTACTGTGCCTGATACTTTTCTTTGAATAGCTCCAAGTTTTCAGCCTTCAATTGACCTGTCAAATTCTTCTTTTCCAGTTCCCTGAAGCTTAGTTCAGCATACTTCCCCGTTTCTGTTTTTGGTGGACTACCTAAGTGATCCATCACAGATGTGAAACCCTTCTTTTTGTCCAGGATGTTTTTCACTGTGTCATAGTTCGTCTTTGCCAATTCCACGTATTCTTCTTTTTCGGAAACCAGAATCTTCTTTGACTGGATGGCACCGTCTACCAAAGCATTTGCCTTGTCTTCCTTTGCTGCAAGGGCCACCGTTTTAAGCTTTCCTTCAAGTACTGTGACCAAGTCGTCCTTTGCTTTTAAGTCAGCCGTTAGGCTTACTTCTTTGGCTCCAAGGTCATTGGCTTTACTTACCAGTTCGGACACTGCATTAGCAATGTCTTCCTCACTGGCACCGTTTGCCAGCTGTACAAATTTTTGGCCTTTAAATGCCAGTGCAATGATTTTCATATGAGATTTATTTTTATTGGATGGAAATAATTTTTCTAAATCAGGATGGTTGTCATCAGACAGACTAATTACTGTAGCGGGTTCACCCTTATAGTGCAGGCGAAGGGCCACCGCCTCACTGTCACCTGGGATAGGTTCTATTGAAACCTCTTCTAATAGGGACTTGGTAAGGGTAGGTAGGCTTTGACCGGGTAGTAAAAATTCAGGTGCATCAGACACTTCTACCATTTCGGCCTTTAGGCTTACTGCATTCAGCATGCCCTTTTCCCACTTTTTTTCTAGCTTCACGGCAAATTCATCGTCTTGGTCAAACTCCATTTCACCTACCAGTTCATTGCTTTTATTAAGCTGGATGTTATGCATTTTCCCCACAGGTGCTATTTCTGGATTGTCCCTATTTGGTCTTTGGTGTGCATACAGTAGGATAGGGTTCTTTTCATATACGCCCAGTTCTATGCCTGATGCCAAGACCCGGAACCCATATCGGTTTACCTTATTGCTACATATTACTACAGGGTGTAATTTCATAAGCTTTCTAATTGCTTTTTTTCAAAAGTGAAAGCTTTTTACCGCCAAATCAAGCACCTAAATTTCTAATTACTAACAAGGGTGTAACCCTTACATAGTTTCCTCTACTTAGGAATTTTACGCCTTGATAAGGCCGTTTTATACAGTCACTTTTGAAAAAAACAAAAGCAAATGGCCAATCCTATCCCACTGAAAAAGCGCAAAATTCTGGCTGAATCTTACTTCTTCAACTTCTACGCACAGAAGGAAATAGCGGAATTGCTGGACACCCCTGAAAACACCATTTCACGCTGGGTACAGGGTGGAGACTGGAAAAAAATCAGGGATCACAAGACAGTGACTAGGGACAAGCTGGTAAGCAACCTGCTGTCACAAGTCAACCAAATAGAAGAATCTGCCCGAAATGAAGGACGGCCAATGAACAGCAAGGAAACGGACAGCATCCTAAAACTTGCTATGGCCGTGGAGAAACTTGACAAGAAAATCAACCTGTCCATATACATACAGGTGTTCAAGGAATTCAATGATTTTCTTATCCGTGAAGACTTCGAATTGGCCAAACGCTTCATACCCTTCCAAAGTAATTTCATAAGGAACCACGCTGAATAATGAGACAGGTACACTTAACCACACAAGAAAAGCGAAGCCTTCAGGACTGGCAAGAACACTGCACTAGGGTAATGAATGCCACCCCAGCCATGGCCAATGAATCTGTAGGAGACAAAGAACTTCGTAAAAAGAAGGCCATGTCTGACTATGATTTTTTCGTTACCCAATACTTCCCACATTACGCAAAGTCAAAAAGTGCTGCTTTTCATATCAAATTTGCCAATAAGGTGAAGAACAGCAAGAACATCAGGGCGCAATACAGGGTGTTCAGAGGCGGTGCCAAGTCGGTACATTCTGATATCATCATTCCTATGTGGTTGAAGATTCAGTCCGTAAGGGAGTATAACACCATGGTGCTGATAGGTGCCAATAATGATGCAGCGGACAACCTGCTTGGTGACCTTCAGGCCGAACTGCAATTCAATCAAAGGTATATCCATGATTTTGGTGAACAATATCAAATGGGTACCTGGCAGGAAGGCAACTTCACTACCAAAGATGGCTGTACCCATTTTGCGCTGGGTATAGGGCAGAAGCCCCGTGGACTTAGAAAGGGAGCCTTCAGGCCTGACTTGATCATCATTGACGATGTGGATGATGATGAAATGGTACAGAACGAAAGCAGGGTGAATAAGCTGGTGGATTGGATAATACGGTCACTAGTACCCACGATGGATAAAGGCCAAGGAAGGGTAATTCAGGCCAATAACCTGATACATGAAAAATCAGTAACAGCCAAGCTTGCTGCCAAGTGGATGGAATCCGAAACCAAGATGAAAGCCCTCCAGAAGAAGCTTAACAGAAAGCTAAAAGGAGCCGCTGCCATTGAGTACTTCATTATGGATATCCCTATCAGGGACATGCATGGGAATCCCACATGGCCTGAAAAGTACAGCCTTGATGATATCCTTCAGATCGAAATAGATGCAGGCTACGCCGCCTTTGAATCTGAATACATGAACAATCCCATTACAGAGGGGAAAATCTTCCTTAAGGAATGGTGGCGTTTTGAGAAGCTTCCACCCGTGGGCAACGTCACCAACCTGATCGCATACCTCGATGGTGGATTCAAAAATACAGGCACCTCGGATTCCAAAGCCCTGGTATTGCTGGGACTGGTAGGCCGTACCTACAGGACCTACAAGGTTTATTGCGGTGCCGCCTCCCGTATGGAGATGGTAGAATGGCACTATGATCTATACCAGTGGCTGGAAGAACGCAACGCCAAAGCGGTATGGTACATGGAAGAAGTATTCTTGCTTGACTTGCTCTATGAAGACTTTGATGCCATGGCCATGGTAAAAGGCTTTCCAATACCGCTAATAGGTGATACCAGAAAGAAGCCAGACAAAGACCTTCGAATCAAGTCCTTACAGGGAATCTTTCAGCGGGGCAATAACATCTTCAACAAAGCTGAAGAAACCAACCCCCACATGCGCAACCTTATTACACAATTTGAAGCATTCGAGCCACCAAAGAAGACGAAGAAGGATGGCCCTGATGCGTACGAAGGAGCCGTTCACCTGCTCAATCAGGCTGTTTTTACTTCACAGCCCGCCATACTTGGCAGCCTAAAAGATACCCGTGAACAGCGGGAAGGGTGGAGAATGTAACCGTGAAACCAATGTTTAATACCTTATAAATTAGTATATATGAACTATTATCTTTCAAACACCGGAAATGATGCCAATGATGGCACGTCTGAAGCCCTGGCATGGGCTACCCTTGCAAGGCTCCAAACCTTCCTATCTGGCAGTCCTGGATTAGAACCAGGTGATAGGGTCTATTTCCAAAAGGATGGAATTTGGTATGAGACCCTATTGATCCCTACCCAGAATGATGGAGCAGAAGGCAACACCGTACAGATAAGCCCATACGGCACAGGTGATGCCCCTACCATTTCAGGGCTGAAAAACCTTACTGGATGGACAAACACAAGTGGTAATCTGTGGACTAAGACAGATGCCACATTGCCTGATTATATTAGTTTATTGTTACTAGACGGCATTATTAGGCCAAAGAATATCAGCACCCCGCTAAAAACTACTTCAGACGGCACTACCACCACACTAGTAAGCACCAACCTACCTGATTTTAATTATAGCGGTGGTGAAGTCGAATTGGTAGTAGAGAAGAATGATTTCATACATGACAAGGCTTATATTTCAGGAATTGCAGGTAACACCCTTACCTTTGTAGCTAGTAGTAGCTACTCTACCAAGTCCCAAAAAAACTACCTGATCCAAAATTGTCTAGAAGCACTTACAACGCAAGGGGACTGGATGTATAGTCCCGGTACCAATACCGTCACCCTCTATTCTGAAGTCAATCCAAGTACACTATCTATACAAGTGAGTAGTGAAGAATACAACATTAACGGTGAAGCAAATGGCAGAAATGAATTGGATGAATTATTGTTTGAAGGCGCAAATTTGGAAGGGCTTAGAATGGTATCATCACATAATAACGTTTTTGACGGCCTCACATTCAGGAACCAAGGGGCTACAGGCTTAGGTTTATGGACTTCTACCGATGTCATTGTTAGGAATTGCACCTTTGAAAAGATTCTTGATATAGCTATCAATCAAAAAAACGCTTCTAATTCTCTGATTGTAGAGGATTCTACCTTCATGGATATCGCCCACTTTTTTGGGGCTTGTACCAATAGTGACGGCAAGGGCTTTGCTATTTTTGGGTCAAGTCACAATTCTATTTTTAGGCGAAACACTTTCCAGAATGTTGGGTACATACCTATAAGGTTCTATGGAGACAATGCAGAAGTGTACCAAAATGTAATTGAAGGCTTTTGTACTATCAAGCATGACGGCGGGGCCATATATTGCTATGGCGGCGTCAAGGATTCATCCACCTTTGTCAATAGGAAGATTCACAACAATATTGTAAGCAATTTAGGCGTCAATAAGCTCCATGGAATTCACTCTTTCTATGTAGATGATAATTCTGAAGACATTGAAACCACCTACAATGCTTTCATTCACAATGGCCGTTCCGGTTACTTCAATCACAATTCCAGTAATATCCTGTTCAATTACAATATCATATACTCAGCGCTCTATGGCTCCCTATATGGTCACAATGCAGGAAAGGAGTTAATTAGGAACAATGAAGAAAAGTATAACACCAAGGTGCTTACAGGCAAAGGTCAACATGCTTACTTCCTTAATTCAGGCCTTAATGACTTGGCTCTTTTTGGTGACATTGATTTCAATACCATTATACTATGTGCAGGCGGTGAAATGGTCGTCCCCACTGAAGTATACATTTCAGGACAAAGGGTATATAACAACCTTACCAAAGCGCAATGGCAGGCTTTAAGCTATGACCTTAATTCCACCTTCCTAAGCTTAGATATTCCAGAATTCACCATAGCCACTGAATTGGCAAACAGGTTTGCCAATTCAACCTTTGAAGCAAATGTGGATGGTGTGGGCATCTACCATGCAGGCGGTACAGCTGTCACGGCCCTTGATAGTAGCTCAAAGATTACTGGCACGGGATCACTGAAAGCCAGTGTGACCGCTGAAAGCACCGCTACTACACGGGTAGAACTTGGTTTTGCCAACATGGGAGCCATAGACCCGGCAAAGGTGTATGTACTTAGATTCAAAGCCCTGGCACCTTCGGGCCATCAGTCTTTAAACATCTACCTAAGGGAGAAGGATACGCCCTATAGTATGATTTCTACAGAAATACACACTGTAGCCACAGCCACAGTACAGGCGTTTGAATTCTTCCTATATGACCTGAAAGAAGCTGATACATCGTCTTTAATGATAGACTTCCAAAGTCATCAAGGTGATCTGTATGTAGATGACTTTGAGTTCAAAGAGGTTACAGGGGTGTTAACAGACTATGAAGACCATATTAAGGTATTTACCAATCCCACAACCGCCCCCGCTACCACAGCTTTGGTTGGCACTTGGAAAACGCCCGCTGATGTGTACCCAGGTGGTAACCTTACCCTACAGCCTTTTTCCAGTGCCGTACTGATCAAAGAAGGGGACGGTCCCAACCCAAATACATTTGATGCTACTCTATTAATTCAGGGTCAAGGTACAGCTGTCAACTTAACCGGTCCCGGTCCATTCTCTGAAGGCACAGTAGTTAATCTTCTGGCAACCCCATTATCAGGCTATTCCTTCGTGGAATGGAAAAGAGGTACTGAAACCTACAATACAAGTGCTAATATTAATGTTGTCATGACCGAAGACATTGAATTGGTAGCGGTGTTCTCACTGGTAATAGAAATGAACATTACCGTTCGGTTCCTGATCCCGTCAGATTATCACCCATATATCCGTAAGGAGATCAAAGAGGACATTTTGCTAAAGCAAACCGATGTGATACAGAAAGTAGAATTTGCCGCTGAAGCAGAAATAGCTTCTTACCTATCTAGTAGGTTTGATGTGGCCAAAATCTTCACTCCAATTTCTGACTATGAAAGCACCCGCCTGGTAAAGGCTGGTGCCTTCATACATGAATCGGACAAGATTTGGCGGTCACTGGTAGACCAAACAGGTATAAGACCTTCAGAAAGTGCTACCAGTGACACCCCTACTTTTGTAGTGGATGATCCAAGGAACCCTATTATTGTTTTGCGCATGGTGTACATTACGCTCTACCACGCCCACAAAGCTTTGCCAGGCTCCCAGATTCCAAAACTTAGAATTGATGACTACGACATATCTATCAGGTGGCTTGAAAAAGTGGCAGGCGGCTTACTCAATCCCTTACTCCCTGTAGCTGAAGAAGGGGATAATTTCATGGTAGCTTTCGGCTCTGAAGAGCGCAGGGTAGTCAGATACTGATATACTTATTATTTAACACCTATGTAACACCCCTATTAGGCTTTATATAGTTTCAAACATGTAACTAATCAACATTAAGACATATGGACAAGGCAGGCTTTAGAAACGTTCGATTGAAAGACCCCTCTTTGCACGAAATAACAATAGTCGATCAGAAGATCACTATTGCACAAATAAACAGAGGGCCGGCAGACATTGGCAATTACAGGCGTTCGATTAATAGTGCCGAAAGCCTACGCAACCCAAACCGGAAGCTTTACTATGAACTAATCGAGAATGTGAAGACCGATGGTATATTAGAATCTATCATGGGCAAAAGGATAAGGGCAGTTACCACCACGCCTATAAGTCTGGAAGGTACAGACGATGAAAAGACCATAGGTCTATTCCAAGCCCCTTGGATGTCTGACTTATTGACCTTCATGATGGGTAAAATGTTTTGGGGTCATAGCCTGGTGGAGCCTGTTTTTAATGAAGCAGCGTTCAAAGACCCTGAACTAGAGCAACTGTTTAAAATCAAGCTGGTGCCAAGGAAGAACGTAAGCCCAGAATTTGGGGTGATCACAGCCAATGCCAATACTTTTTCTAACCAGGGGCTACCCTTTAGGGATGAGCCTTTTGCTGATTACTTGTTTGAGTTTGGAGGAGAAAGGGACTTAGGCCTTTTCATGAACCTTATACCTTATGTACTGTACAAAAGAAACAATTGGGCAGACTTTGCCCAATACAATGAGCTTTTTGGGATGCCGCTTAGAACGTATGAATATGACCCACACCAGCCCGACACCAGAAAGCAGGTAGAGGCACAAGCCAAAGCAGCCGGGGCCGCTCCTTATGTGATCGTGCCAAAGGGTACCGCTGTCACCTATCACAATGCAGGTACTTCAGCAGGCAATGGAGGGTACAAGGAATTCAACAGCATCATGAATGAAGAAATGATTATCACCGTCTTGGGCCAAACATTAACCACTGGCACCGATGGGAAAGGCTCCTATGCTTTAGGTGAAGTTCACCAAGACGTGGAAAAATCTATTAACCTTGAAGACAAGCTTTGGTGTGAATACCAATTGAACTGGAACATAAAACCCAAGCTGATTAATACTTTTGGGCTTACCCAGCTTAGAGGAACCAAATTCAAATTTGATGACACCATCAAATTAACCCCACAGCAAAAAATAGATGTGTTTGAAAAACTTAGCCTGATTACCCCTATTGATCAGCAATACCTTAGGGATGAATTCAACCTCCCTGATCCTGATGAAGATTCAATAGCCATATTCAGCCAAGGAAAGGCCACAGCTCCACCACCAGTGCCGGGAAAGACATTGCCCTAATGATGTCAGAATACTGGGGTGAATTGCCAGCACCAAAGCAGGCAGTTACCCTCAGTTACCAAGACGACATTAGGGCTGAAGTAGAAAGAATCATAATTGCCATCCATGCTGGTACCATGACAAAGAAGCAGGTACCAGCCACATTGGTAGACCTTGTGTATAAGGAACTGGACAAGGCTTTAGTTACTGGCTATGGCACATTGAAAAGAAAGATAGATGCAAAAATGATCACAGCACTAAAGAACAATGTGTTTTCATTCAGTTCTGCCAAAGAATTCCAATTTATACAAGAGGCTTTTGGAAGCCTTACCCTACCAGGGGGGAAGGTCAAGCCATTTGCCAAATTTCGTGATGAAGTCCTAAAGGTTCATACTAACTATAATGTGAATTGGCTACAGAGTGAATACCAGGCTACAACTGCCAATGCACAAATAGCAAGTAAATGGCAGGATATACAGGCCAATAAGTCTGCAAGTCCTTTGCTGAAGTTCCGGGCGGTGCTGGATGGCAGATCACGGCATAAGAAATACAATGGTATAGTCAGGCCTGTAGAAGACCCGATTTGGGATTGGTTAATGCCTATCCTTGATTGGGGCTGTAGGTGTACGGTCAATGCTGTATCTGTTGGCGAACTGACAGCACCGGACAAGCTACCAAACAACAGGGACATACGCCCGGCCTTTAGGTTCAATCCTGGCAAAGAAAAAATGGTCTTCAGTGAAAGCCATCCTTATTTCAAAGTGGGTGGTAGTGCCGTGAAGGACATGCAAAAGAATTGGGGCTTAAAAAGACCTGAATAATGGCTACTATCCAATTTGAAATAAAGGCTTATAGGAAGTTCCTTAATGACTTGCCGTCCATTGTAGCGGACACCATTATAGATTTTGTTTTGGATAATTTTGAGGCCCAAGCTTATGAAGGCGTTCCATGGCCTGTAAGAAAAGAACCTGATTCTTCCAGGTCTTTGCTAGTGGGTGATAGAGGCGGTGTAGGTAGGCGTTCTATTAGGGTCACTTCCAGAAGTAAGAAGCACGTCACCATCGGTACTGATCTTGATTATATGATAGCCCACAATGAAGGGGCAAGGATCACGATGGACATTAGCCCAAAAATGAGGCGGTTCTTTTGGGCCATGCACTTCAAGTATGAAGTAGATAATGAGGGGAACCTTAAAGTACCTGAAGAAAAAGTGAAATGGAAATGGATGGCCTTGAAGAAAGGAAGGATATCATTCAACATGCCACAGCGGCAATACTTAGGGCCGTCAAAAATACTTGATTTGAAGATCAAACAAGCAATTGAACAACGATTAAACAGGGTATTCAAATGAGTTACAAAGCCATATTACAGCAGTTACAAGGGCGGTTAATTACCGATAGTCCTACATTCTACAGCCAAAGGAATATTGAGATTCCAAATAATGTGATACCCTGGCAGTCCATCAGCTTTGATGAAGAAGATGATACCCAGCCCCCACGCCCTTATATAGGGGTGGACTTTGGAGACATTCCACTAGAATACTTTGAGGGCAAAAAAACAGGTTTCACTACTTTCAAAATAATGGTGGTGGTAGACAATTTCCACCGTGGTAGAATAGAAAGTGAAGACAGACCGGACTACCTTGAAGCCTTAGCCTATGCAGATCACATTGATACACTCATAGACATGTATGGAGGTTTGACGGTTACAAGCTTTGACAAGCCTATCTTTTCTGGTAACCAGATCATCAGGGGAATTAATGTAAAGAAAGAAATCAGGTTTGAAAGGAAGCGAAATGCTTGGCAGGCAGGGTAAAACAAAAAGCCCTCTGAATATCTCAGAGGGCTTGCATCGCTTCTATGGTGGAATCTGGCTTTACCGCCTGTGGGCCACCTCCCGTTTATATTTATAATTAATTTTTCCGTTTTATGTCCTGCCACTCGTCAAATTCTTCCATGGTGGCACCTTCCCCGTTTTGCTCTTTGCAATCCTTTAAGTCACTCAATAGATTCATTAATGCAGTGAATAAAATGTTAATCGTACACTCTTCGTTAGTCATAATGCTAATTCCTACCTTATCTCTACCCAAGTCAAGAATGTTTATTTCTGCCAGTTTATTGATTTTAGTCATGGCATTTTTTTGGCTTTTTGTCGTTTTTTTATCGCTCATTTTTATAATTGTTAATTGTTAATGATTAATTGTTAATTGCTTCTTTGATTCTTTGATTCCCTTAGTAATTCACCTAATATTCTGGCTTCATCTCTTGTTAGTCTCATACCCCCTAAAATCTAAAGTCTGTAATACCACTATTAAAATAAAACCAGGTCGAACCTGCAATTACTCCCAACAGGAATGCTACCCCCGTCACCAGTACCAATATTGCGTACACATACGCCGCCCCTTTTTCGTTGTTAAGCTCTTCAGCTGAATAACCATATTTTCTATTTTTCATAATTAATAATTTACAATTGTATAGAGAATTAAGGCTTCCACAACCTTTTAGATTCATCTACATATTGGCAGTCCATTATTATCTTCTGTGCTTCTAAAAGTCCATCAATGTAATCACATTCATAAGCAGTGTCTTGTGGTCGCTTACAAACATTTTCGGCTTCTTCTTTGGTAAATTTGTGAGCGGAATTAATGTCACAAGTGTAACCGTTTCTACCTTCTTTCCACCAAATTAGTGCGTTTCCTAAAAATCCTTCATTTCTTACGTAATACATATTTTCTGTTTTTATCTGTTTAAAATTAACTCTCTATAACACCGTGTAATTAAAAGAAAAATACAGCTACAGCCACACCGCCCAAGGCGGTAAACAGGAGTTCTAACACACTTTGAAAGGTCACTCGCTTAGTCCTCCCAAAGTCCCATATTTCCTTTGCTGCCCCTATCTCTGTGGCTGCCCTTATCATCTCATAGGGATTGCTGGTGAATAGCAGCGTAAACAAGGCTGCCAACACACCGGCTGGAAAATGAAGCAGCACTAAGTCTGCAAAAGGGAATAAATTTGATATTGTTCTTATCGCTTTTCTCATTTTGATTTTTTGATTTAAAATGTGTTTAGGTAATAAATCCTACCAATTCCAATCTCCAAGTATTGGGGTGATGGCTTTCATTTCGTCTAATGTTACGGGCTTACAATTCAGCTCTGAAATAGTCAAATCGCAAGTGTGAAGTTTCTTTCCTTCGTAAGTAAATTCTACTTCTAAAAAGCCCTTAGCGTATCGGCTTGTACGAAATCTATCGTGTTCATATTGGTTTGTCAATTCAAAACCAAGCCCTTTTAATTCATTTTCTGTCATTTCTATTTTGATTTAATTAACAATTAACAATTCACCATTAACCATTCTCAATTATTCCACCGTTCCTGAAAAAGATACGTTTCTGGATACAGCTTCGTAAGCGTTGGATTTCGCCTTAGATGGCTGTTGTATTCTTCCATGTACACCATTGCTTTTTGTCTGTCTTCAGTGTTTAGGAGGCTCCAAAGGTGTTCGGTTCGCTTTTTCTTGCCTACCTTATTGCCATACTTTTCCCAAAAGTCATCAAAGCTGATATCCAAAGGCAGAAACTTGATCATGACCTTTTTACCTACTCGCTTTTGGAAGTTTTTGACAAGGTCATTTTCACTGGTAGGGGCATTGGTCATTACCCATCGCACCTGATGCAGTTCCACGTTTCCCGTGACCCTCACACCTCTGATCATCTTTGTTTTGATGTCAAAGGTGTAGTAGATAGTAGCTGGGCTTTCCCCTATTTTTACCATGTATTCTAAGTTCAAATTCATTGTTCTTGCATTATTGTCTGCTTGTAATAGAAACTTGGATTGTGTATACAGTTGGGTTCATCTGGCTGGGATAGAAGTTGATATATGCGGTCTGTAGAGATGTGATAGTTGTTACTTATCTGTTCCAGGCAGTAACTGCTTTCCCTGCGTTCGATCTTTCGAAGGTGCCGAAATACCTGCCTCACCTCTTCATTTCTGCTTCTTATGTTCTTTCTCCCAGCCATTTGTTATTTTTTTGAACCCTTGGTTATTTTACCTATCTGTGACACCAAGATTACCAGATCGGAATAACTGTATTTGTTTAGCCACAGGGGCTTTTTATGTCCATAATCATTAACCCATTTGTATATTTCGGACATCACCGGCGCATGCTTCATTTTGTCGTAATCAAAGCGGCCAAACTTGTCTGGCTTCCAAGCCATAAGCATGGCAATGATTTTTGACCTCATTGCCTGCTTAGCCTTGCTTTCATCACCCTTTTTTAGGTATGTTTTCGGCTGGTTCATCGGTTGCTTTTTCTGAATTGTCCAAGTCTACTATGTCACCTATATGCACACGGCCCGTAAGTCGGGACATCACCATTATAGTCGTTCCATTTCTGGATTCTACCTTGTAGCCATCCCGAACCCTGTCTACAGCTGTCACACTGAAAGTAACCGCATGTTTGCGGGTACCACGGGCTTTTATTGTTACTGTATCGGGTTTCAGGCCTTCCAGAAGTTTCTTGTCTGCTTCAGCATCGATGTTGCTGGTGATCATCACCAGATTACCCGCTTTGGCTTCATCAAACATGTCTTCCAAAACGTTAATTTTTAGATTTTCCTTTTTCATTTGTTTCTGATTTAAGCGTTTTCAAATCGTTTAGGCCGTGCATTTTCGGGCTTAAACTTCTGGTTTACTTTGAAGGTATCGAGAACATAATAATCGGCTCCTTGAATATGTGTGTTCTTACCCGATACAGGTATTTGCACCGAATTGCCATTGATTTCAAGACTTGAAAGGATGTCTTTGGCCATTGCCTTGCAGCCAAATATTAGATTTCCACCTGTTGTTTGCCTGATGATAAACCCGTTTTCAGAGTGAAAAAAGTACCACTTTAGGGGGTGTTCTTCATCCTGGTAGAAACTAACAGTGTCAGCCTCCTTTAACCCTAGTTTTTGGATGAGTGCTTTATTGAAAGTTATCAGACCAGATTTCCCGTTTACAGTTATGGCAGGTTCATTCAGTGCCACCCTAGTTAGTGTGGTCGCTTTGTTATATTCCTTTAGTTTCATACTGCTGTGAAGTTTAGTTTTAAGTTTTCCCATTTGCCTTGTTCATCCACGGATTTGAATTCATACCCGTACCCTTTCAAATTGATGCTGTAGCTTTCCTTTAGAAGCTTGATGCCTTCTACCCATCGTGGATCGTCCCAAAGTTCCTCATGTTGAATCAGTACGAAGACCTTAGCATATTCCAAATCACCATCCTTGTTTTTCTCAATGAATGGAATAAGCATTTGAAACATTTTCACATCCCTTTTCTTTACGAAATCATACAAGAAATCTTTTATGAGTTCCGTACCCTTAGTGCTTCTTTCGTCCCAGTATGGTTCGGTACTTCTGGTTCGGGTTATCCTTAGGTTTCCTTTGCTGTGGGTGATAGAAAAACCGCCTTTACTGTTAGACCTTATTTCACCATATTCAGCCAATTTTATAGCCTGGTTATCCAGTCTTTGGTGACACATTTTTTTGAAGGTTTCAAGCCTTTCAGATATGAAGTTTGCTTCTGACATAAGGTCTAGAATTTCCATATCTCTACCAGATTCGTAAGCTTTTCGGGCTTTTTCCCGTTCTTTAAGCTTTGCAGCTGATTTGGTTTTTAGGATGGCTTCTAGCTCTTCCACCGTTAATTCATTTGCTTCCTGTGTTGTCATTTTATTAGTTGTTTTATAGATGTGAAAATACTATTTAACACCCCTTTTTTAAGGAGGTGACTTGCTCCACCGATGTAGCGCACATGGTGAAAATCTTCCCAGATGGCAGTAAGTTGGGCCTCACTGTCAAGGGTGGTCTTAAAGCTATTGCCTGGAATGTTGACCATGACTTTTTCACGGTCGATGTCTAGTTCTATGCTTTCCAAAAAAGCAAGGTCTAAGGCTTCCCATTGCGTATTCCACCAAGCCCAAAATGAAGCGGTAAGGGGAATGCTTTCTAAGGCTTCATTGTCATTGCTAAGCTGAAGGGAAAGCCATTCATACGCCTGATTAAATTGACGTGTAGATTGGTCTTCACAGCTTACCCCTGTGTAGGCGTTTATGAGTTCTTGCGTTTTCATAATGCTATACTCATTTGTGAGGGTTTCTTTACGCCTTTGTCCCATATTACATAGCGTTCTGTGGGGCCATACCTGCCTATTGTTTCAGCCGTGAAATTATCCACACACACGATTGCACCCATCATGTGTTTGATCTTATTACCATAGTAGTCATCACATACAACTTCACGCCCTTTCTTGCTGCCCCAACAAATCACAATGAAGGATTTAGAGGGGAATAATTCTATCAGTCGTATGTATTGTATCTTCGTTAACTTCATGTAATCAAGGCTATCCAATACTATTATCTTTTTTCGTTTGCCCGGGCCTTTTAAGTAGGTCACCAGGTCATTGAAATAGAAGCCATCACCAAGCATGACTTTGCCTGTAACTTCGCCCATATTAACGCGTTTAAATGCGTCCTGAATGGTCTTGCTGTCTCCTTCTTCCATGCTACTATAAAAGCAATTATGTACCGTAGCCAAGTCTTTAATTAGCTGCATTGTTAGGCTTGTTTTTCCGTTTTTTGGCCTGCCTATTATCTGGATATAGAAGGGGTCTGGTAGGCAGCCAAATGAGTTTGTTATCCATTCGGGAATGCCTTCCATTATCTTGTAGTTCTTATTCAGAACCTGCGTTACTCCAAGTACCTTTGCCATCGTTATGAAAGTTTCTGGTGGATGTCCATCATGATCCTTGCTAATGCCGGGGTATTGAAGTATAAATAATGCTGATGTGTCAAAATAAAAGCTTCAATCCTTGTGAATTTCAATGTTTGCCCTTCATACTTAATAGGGTTCATGAAGCGTATTTTTAGCTTATCCGCTGAAATATTGTATATCTCAATGAAAGGCTTTAGAGGGCTGTGAAAGTCAAGGGCTGAAAGCAGCTTAAATCCATCTATCATAATTACTAATGATTCAAGTTCCTGAACTGAAACGGTCACTTTGAAATCACCTGTTTTTGTCACCTTTACATATTCCTTTTTCGTAAGTTTACCCATGGTTTCTAATGATTTTTCAAGCTTAAATAATTCAATGTTTAAGTGGACAACTTCAATTGGAAAGAAGCTGTATTCACGGGCATAAATCGCTTGGATTTCGCCCTTTATTTCGGTAATTCTTTTTTGTGTGTCCATAATTATTATTTTAAGGCATTTTTCATACGCATTACACCCGCCTGCACCATCACCAAGTCTGAATGTACCGCTACAATGTCCATCCCAATCCAAGGGGTGTTCATTACCTTTTCTAGGTAATCCAAAGCTGACACGTTACCCATATAGAGGTTAAGTAATATTTCAGTTGCTTTTTTGAAGTTTTCAACCTCTTCAAGAGTTTTGTTACTGACTGCTTTCAGCCTTAGGTAATCGTACACAAATGGGCCTGTTGATAGGAGAATGTATTCCCTGTATAGGGATTCCTGTTGCAGCTTTTTAAGCTGCAATAGGTCTGTTTTGCTACTCCTAGACCAGGGGAAGTTTCGCCCTGGTGTAGGTCGTGGTAGTTTCATTTCTACAAGCTGATTGTACTTGCAGTTTAGGCTACTTAGTTTTTTTGACAATTTGTCCAAATATCTGGTCTGCATATTTTGTTATTTTGTTGAATAATCGGGCGTTTATCAAATCGCTTTCCCCAAGTTTATATATGCCCTTAGTGTCCGCAATCGCTGTGTAAAGGGCGTTTTTGTATACGGCAATGAATTCCGTTACCTGTGTGCTGTTGTATATCCCACTATTGGCCATATAGCCTGATGTAGCATCGTCAATACTTGCTTGATAGCCATCATTAAAGGCTTCGCTTTCTATTAGTTCGGCCTGCTCAGGTGTTTTTAAGTACCCTGCGGTGTTCTGACGCTCTATTTCCTTATCCATGGTGTATGCTGCTTATAATTATCATTGTGACTACTATCACCCATACAAGGGCGGTAATTATCAGGAAGAATTTAAATTTTTGAGCTTTCATATTCGTGATGTTTTTCGGTTTAGAAATTACTGTATTCGTCAATTTCAAATAGTTGTTTTACCGTGTCTTCAGTAAGGGCAATGCCCCGTGAAAGGATCATATCATGTATGTCCTTGACATACTCATTTAGTTGGCTCCAATCTTCTACATGCTTGGCCAATAGCCGCTGTACTGGCTTGTCTGTTACCCCGTATTCTTCACAGGCAGCAAAGACATTGTTACGGCTCAGGGATTTTAGCTTGATCTTGTTGTTTTTGAAACGCCTCCATATCTGTGGCATAAGTTTCTTATTTCGTACCGCTGCTGTATGTAGTTCAGCTATCAGGCCTTTACCTGCCAGTATCAGCCCTATCTTATTCGTCGTCGCATCCTTAATGTCCTTGATTACCCGCCATATATCGGGGCTAGAATGCTCCAATTCGTCTATGATGATCACGTTACCCGGCTGAATGAATCTTTCTGTGATCTGGTTAAGGTGTGTCACTGTTCTTTTTCCCTGTGGGGTGATATTTAGCACCTCCATAATCTTAGTGATCAGGTCACGGCCCTTCATCATGGATGTGGCCTTAATGTAGATGGCATTTTTGTTTTGGGTGGCATAGGCTTCAAGGGCGTAGGTCTTGCCTGCTCCACTGTCGGCACTGTCTATAATCCCGCTACGGTGTTTGCCTTGTGCATACCTGCACAGGTTATGCACCTGTGTGAAGTTTTGGTTATTGAAGTGAATCTGCTTTTCAAACTTCAACCCTACTGCTTCCGCTAATTTGTAGAAGTGACTGTCTACTATCTGGATGGACTTCTCAGAAGATTTGGAAGCTTTGTAGGTAGTTTCACCTGCTCTGATAGCTTGCACGATTACGGGGCTTACCTTGCTTATTTTGCACAGCTGGTTTTGGCTCCTTTCGTTGTTTCCTTCCTCTATCCAATCATTAATGGAGGTGGTTACTTGCTTTTTCTGTTCGTTTGTCATAATTTTATCGTTCTATTGTTTAGGTTTATGGCTGGTTCTGGTGGGATCCAGCCTTTTTTTTTATTCAAATCGACTTATTGTTGCTTTTTTCTTTTCTGGTTCCGGCTCCAATTCCTCAATCGAATACCTTGGATTATTCACCAGCCTTTCAGAAGCGGCTATTTTTATAGGGTCTGACATTTCCTTTTGACCAAATAGCCTTGGATTGATCATGTCTGCATCTTTTACACCTGCTTGATTAGCCAGTAGGTCATATTCTGCAAACCTGCCTGCACTTATTTGTGTCTGTTGTTTCTTTATGGCCTCATGTTGATCAAGCTTGATGGCTTCGCCTTCCTGGTGATCTGCCAGGGCTGAATGAAACATCTCCTTATTAATAGCTTTCACCCTATTTCCTCCCTGATCCACCACGGGCTTCCCTTCACTGTATATATAGGCATGGTCATAGTTTAAGGGCTCTATCCTAAGGCTGAATTTTTGACCTATATGCTTTTCATTGAATGAAGGGTCTATTACGTCAAAGTCCATTTTAATGTCCTTGCCATCAAGGGGGCTTTTCCTTGTTATTTTGAAGCCTTTATTGGTGAAAGTGTATTCCTGTGGGATGTGAATAGTTTGGCTTTGACGGCTTTTCTTAGTAGTGTCCTTGATTTGCTTGGCATTGGTAGGCATCCAGTAGAATGCCTCTATGCTTTGCCCTTCAGTTATGGTTTTCTGTTTGTCCTGTGTAGCTAGTAAGCTTTCACGGAACTTTTCAAGGGGGCTTAACCTTTCGGCTTCAGCTACATCCTTGTTTTTCCAAGACTTGTCATTGTTCCAGTTGTTAACGTCTTCCTGAAGCTGGGAAAGCGTTTTTTTAAGGTCTGGAAGTTGTTTTTTTCTTACTATTTCGGTTAGCCTGTCCTGGTTCACCTTGTTATTGATGTCAGTAGACATACCCATAGACCCTGTGAAACCTGTCCTGAACTTCATCCACCTGGCAAAGAAGTGTTTGTTAAGCGGTTCAGCTACCTTGGCTTTTGAGTTCCCCACACGTGAAGGGCGGTGGACACTTCCTATGACATCATAGGCTTTTTTGATCGCTTCATAATGATTAGCACTACTGTTGTCACTTTGTATTTCATATGGGCTGTATAGTTTTTCATCACCTGCTATGATCCCAGCATTATGACTTGCAGCCCTAAGGGCTTGAAGTATTTGACCCGATGATTCACCAATTAGCGAAATACCCACACCTAGAATGCACCAGGTGTTTTCATCCATCACAAAGAAGACATGGACCCTATTGAAAGCTGAGTCTCCATCTTGAAAATACCTGTGAAGGGGCGTTCCATCTATTACCCACTTTGCATTGCCATAGGTAGCAGGTATTCTTTTTGTTACCCTTTCAAATTTGTCCTTGTATTCACCGTTTCCATGCCTGATTCCGTACCATACTTGCTGAATGGATGGATCATAGAGGAAATTGGCTATGGTTTGGCCAGTGATGAAACATTTGTCATTCCATCCCAAAAGGCCATTTGAAGTGGTATATTCTTCGAATTTTCGCTTAGCAATGTGCATATAGGTCAAGTGGGTGTCCTCAATGCTGTATTTCTTAGTATCAGCATATATTTTGATCAATACCCCTTTGATTTCTTCTGACTGCCTGCCTTTAGATACCACTTTAGCAGCGTTTTTTAGCCCAAACTTTTTACTTACCAGATTACTAAGTGCCGCTTTAAAATCAGGCTCTAAACGGCTTTTAAAAGCCTTTTTAAAAGGGCTTATTTTCCTTTTAAACCTGTCAAGGTTAGATATATTCCAAGCTTCAAACTTTTCAGCCTGCATTAAGTCTATAATGGTTTGGTAGAAGCCATCCACACCGCTAAAGCCTAGTTCTCTGGCAAAGGTTACAGTGGCAGGAGCGGCATACATTAAGTAAGCGGCAATTATTTGGTAATCCTTCGCCCATTGGTAAGTATGTGGATTGTCCAGGAAGAAAGCCAAGGCCTTAGTGTCTGTCTGAAGCTGTCCCTTGATTAGTCCCTGTTTTACCAGTTCCGTTTTTGTCGGAACCCCTTTTTCAAGGCGGGTCTTTTCCGGTATCCCATCGTATGAGATTAGACAAAAGCGGTTATCTGATGGATCAGGGATATTGTGATAGGATGGTCTGTTTCCGCTTCTAAATTCAGATGTAACCTTCCATAGGAATGATTCTGAAAATCCATGTTTGGTTAGATCGTCCCAGGTAAAGAATATTTTAGAATCTATGATTCGCATACCCTACCCTTTAAGTGCTTTATTGATCTTTGCTTCAGTGGCTAATATGAATAACCTCCTTATCTCTATTTTCTGTATAGCAGAATCAATAACCTGTTCATTCTCCCACTTACCTTTAAATACATCAGTCACATTGTTACGGTGAATACCTAATTCATTGGCTATCTCATTAATAGCACCGTGTGGAAGGTTCCGCTTTAGCTTTATCAACTTTTCAGTACTGATCCTAAGGTTATTCATAATTTTATGTACTTTTGATTTTATAATTGCTTTCTACATTGCAATTATTGTTAATTTCTTAACATTTGCAAACATTATTAACAAAATATTATGAAATTTTGCAAAATAACTTAACAATTGGTGAAATTATAGCTAGGTCAAGAAAGGCAAGAGGTATGACCCAATCAACCTTATCAGAACTAACTGGTAAGAGAAGGGCTTCTATTGCTCAAATTGAAAAAGGAATTATAAAGCCAGATTTTGACTTTTTAAAAATATTTGTTAAAAAACTTAACATTCCATACCATGTTATTTTTGATACCTATGAAAATATAGAATCCCATTTAAATTCCTTTGAAAATAACAGCCCCTTAATTGAAGGGGTAAGGGGTAAGGTATTTGATGAAGAAGGGGGTAAGGTAAGGGGTAAGGTAATGCCTGAAAATAGAAATGAAAAGTACATAAAATCTGATCCGTTAAGTTATTATGTACAAGTAGAAAGTAAAGGCACACCAGGGGGAGAAAAAATTGTTTCTGAAGGTGATCATGAATATAATAAGCCGTTATCAGAGCAGTTAAGCCATTTTTCACAGACACACGTTCGAGTAATGAATAAGATCCTAGACCGAATTGACGAACTAGAACAGAAAGTACTAGAACTTACCAGCCCCCTAAAAAAATAACCCATTAAACGGCTGTTTAACGGGTTTTCATGGCTTTTAAAATACATAGTATAGCTTTGATACACCTATAGGCGGTGAAATCGGATTATTATTAAGCCTAAATATATTTTTATGTACATTTGAATTTATTGGCACCTAGTGACCAAATCAGGCCAAAAACCGCCAAAATAGGATGTATAACCTGTTTTTCGGCTAATTAATACTATATAATAATATGTACATCTCTATTTAGTCCCCCTATAATACAAGTTTAAGGACA